>ERZ841120.130-NODE-130-length-71126-cov-7.432272_pt1 | contig 71126 bp, 66 predicted proteins | sample MGYA00519572_ERZ841120 | MGnify/ENA primary metagenome ERZ841120 (study PRJEB31850, sample SAMEA3708890) | human gut metagenome | biome: human gut; feature: human-associated habitat; material: faeces | place: China | collected 2014 ...
ATGAGGCTCCGGTGGAGGAGCAGAACTTCTCCACCCTCATTGAGTTCATCAATGCCATGGAGGTCAGGGAGGATGACGAGGAGTTCAAAAACCCCGTGGACCTGATGTTTGATGGACATTTATGCAAAGGTTAAGTACAACAGACCAGATGAGCTGGTCAGATCAATGAACTGTGCGTTTGCAAGCTGGGATGCAGCACAGTAATAACAAATAGGAAATGAAGCAGGAGCGAGGCAAGGATGTCTCGCTCTTTGTTTTACCTCAGCCGTATCTTTGATTAAATCGAGGCTTTCTGATAAAAAGAGAGTGTAGATACGGAGACTACACATTATCAAGAAAGGACGATCAAAGATGGCAAAAAAGAAAACACAGATCCCGAAGTACGGGACCATTACATTGAAAGGAATCCAGTATTACAGAACCAGGATTACGGATGCAGATGGCAAAGAGTTGAGTTTGTATGCCGCAACTTGTGAAGAATTGTATGAGAAGCAGTTAGAGGCCCGGAAGCAGGTGGAAGAAATTATCTTTCACCGGCAGCACCCGACAGTAGCCGAGTATGGAGAGAAGTGGCTGCTGATGCAGTCGGCAAAGGTGTCTGCGTCTACACTCAGAGGTTATACGAGGGATATGACAAACTATATCATAAAACCTCTGGGAGAGATGTATATGGAAGAAGTGACCGCTGACGATATTCGGCTGGCGCTTGTTCCATTGTCAAAGAAATCGGAAGGCTTATACAATAAGGTCAATATGCTACTCAAGTGCATTTTTTATGCGGCAGAGAGAAACCAAATTCTTGAACACAATCCCTGTGCGGGAATATCCGGTAAAGGCGGAAAACCGACAAAAAAGAAGGAGGCATTGACAGATCAGCAGGTAGCCGTGCTTCTGGATACAGTCAAGGGACTTCCTCCATATTTGTTTATTATGCTCGGTTTGTATTCCGGTCTGCGTCGGGAAGAAATTCTTGCACTGCAATGGGATTGTGTATTTCTGGACGAGGATACACCTTATCTATCGGTGAGGCGGGCATGGCGTACAGAGCATAACAGACCCGTGATTTCTACGGTGCTAAAGACTCCGGCGGCAAAAAGGGATATTCCGATACCGAAGTGTTTGGTGGATTGTCTGAGAGAAACGAAAGAAAATTCCATATCAGATTATGTGATTGCTGACAGCAAAGGGGAGCCGCTGGCTGCTTCGCAGTTTCAAAGAGTGTGGCAGTATGTCGTTGTCCGTTCCACTAAGCCCCGGAACTATTATAAGTATGTGAATGGGCAGAGCATCAAATACACGGTTACCCCAACGCTGGGCATGACCCAGAAAAATCAACCCCAAATCAGATATACGCTGGACTTTGATGTAACCCCGCATCAGCTGCGGCACACTTACATTACCAATCTTCTCTATGCTGGTGTTGATCCAAAGACCGTCCAATACCTTGCCGGACACGAAAACAGCAAAACAACTATGGACATCTATGCAAAAGTGAAGTACAATAAACCAGAGGAGCTGTTTGGGGTAGTAAATGGTGCGTTTCATCAGGCTATTGCTGAATGAAAAAAGGCCGTTTTTTATGGTCCGCACACCGGATAACTGAGAGGCAGAAAGCCGGAAAAGCCCGGAGTATCAAGGGAAAACAGCTCAAAAACTCGCGCAATACGGCCTCAAAGCCGCCCGTCGCGCACCTCAGTTCAGCAAGCGCTGATTTCTGCCGATTTTACAACTTCAAAGCAATCAAAATCCCGGAAAACTCTCGTTTTCCGGGATTTTCCTATATCTGCAGCATTTGTTCTGTTTTCAGAAAATCTGATGGAATTTGACAAGGTTTGACGTGTTTTTTACATGTTAACGATGGGCTAAATGCCGTTTTTGACCCCGAAACTGTTAACGGATGGGTTAATTTTCGGGCTGCTCATGTGGCCACTCGGAGCAGATCGCCTCTGCATAGAAAATGAATACTGCGCCCCGCCTTTTCGGAAATAATGGCTTTGGCACGGTTTGAAACGGTTTGACCAAGCCGAATGAACTTTATCTTTTTTCGCAGGGCAAATGCCGCCGCAGAATTGATAAACGGAACGCAATCTGTTATGCTGTCCGTGTAAGGAGGGATGACACATGAAACGAAAAACCTGTACCTTGTATCTCAGCTGCGAGGAATACGGTGTGATCCTCGACGCACTTATTCGCTTCAAAAACAAGCTCACCCGACAGGGGCGGTACACCGACATCGTAGATGAAGTTATCCTTGCCCTGCTGGATGCCAAGACGAAGCGAGTCTACATCTGAATATCGTGTACATAAGGAAAGCCGTGTAGCTGTCAAAAGCCACACGGCTTTTTCTATACCCGGCATTACATAGCTGTCCGCCATCGCCGCAGACAGCTAAATTTACAGACAGGAGGAATCCCAAAGTGGCGAATTGTAAAGTGATCGCCGTCGCCAATCAAAAGGGTGGCGTCGGCAAAAGCACCAGTGTCTACTGCATCGGTGCAGGGCTTGCCATGGATGGCAAAAGAGTTTTGCTTGTGGATGTTGACCCGCAGGGTGATCTCACCAAGATGCTCGGTCAGCGCAAGCCCCATGAGCTGACTCATACCCTGGCGGAGCAGATGAACGCTGTTGTGCAGCACAGCGCCGAGCCGGAGCACCCGGAAATTTTGCACCACCATGAGGGCTTTGATTTTGTCCCTGCCAACCGCAGCCTATCGGCGGTGGAGGTGGGGCTGGTCAATGTCATGAGCCGTGAAACCGTGCTCAAACGCTATCTGGACGGTATCAAGAAGAATTACGACTATGTACTGCTGGACTGCCGCCCGTCGCTGGGTATGCTGGTCATCAATGCCCTGTCGGCTTCGGATCATGTACTCATCCCGGTGCAGGCGGACTATCTGGCAGCCGAGGACATGACGGAGCTTGTAGGTACGGTGCAGAGCATCCGGCAGCAGATCAACCCAAAGCTGAAGATCGGCGGCGTCTTTCTGACCATGGCGAATGACACGAACTTCCGCAAAGACATTGTGGCCGGGGTAAAAGAAAACTTCGGCAAGCACCTGCCCGTACTGGATGCCGTCATTCCCGCTACGGTGCGGCTGGCGGAGATCAGTACGGCAGACAAGAGTATCTTCCGGCATGAACCGCGCGGACGGGCTGCCGCAGCCTACGGTGCGCTGGTAAAGGAGGTGGAACGCATTGGCGAAAAGCAACGCATCCGAGATGCTGACATCACTCGATAGCCTGTTTACCACGCAGGAGCAGCGGGACGAAGCCAAGCGCGACAGCGTGCAGGACATACCGATTTCTCAAATCAGCGATTTTCCTGAGCATCCCTTCAAGGTAAAGCAGGACGAGGCCATGTTGGAAATGGCGGAGAGCGTGCGGCAGTACGGCGTCTTGGTGCCGGGGCTTGTGCGGCAGCTGGAGGACGGCAGCTATCAGATGGTATCGGGGCACCGGCGCAAGCTGGCCAGCGAACTGGCAGGACGGGACACGATCCCCTGCATCGTGCGCGACCTCACGGATGACGAAGCCGTTATTATCATGGTGGACAGCAATCTCCAGCGCGAGCGTGTATTGCCGTCGGAAAAGGCATTTGCGTACAAAATGAAGCTGGATGCCATGCGAAGGCAGGCGGGTAGACCGAGTAAAGAAAATTCATCCCCAGTGGGGATTGATTTTCGCGGAAAGCAAAGTCTTGATATTATGAGCGAAGAAAGTGGTGATAGCAGAAACCAAATTCACAGATTTATCCGCCTCACCAACCTCATCCCGGAAATTCTGGACATGGTGGATGACGGTCGGATTGCCTTTCGCCCTGCGGTGGAGCTTTCTTACCTTACCGAACAGGAGCAGAGCGCGCTTTATGACACCATGGGACGCGAGGACTGCACGCCGTCGCTTGCACAGGCCATTAAGATGAAGGCGTTCAGCCGAGACGGAAAGCTGACCGATGCGGTGATCCGGTCCATCATGGCGGAGGAAAAGCCCAACCAGAAGGAACAATTTCGGATACCCAAGGAGCGTATCAGCAAATATTTCAAGCCGGGGACGCCCGCACGGACTATGGAGGATACGATCATCAAGGCACTGGACTATTACAGAAAGCGGCAGCGGGAAATGGAACGCTGAATCTTCCGCCCAGGGGAAAGTCTGCCCATCGGACAGGCTGTGTGCCAGGGCCGGTTTTTCCGCTCCCCCCTCTCCACACCTCACCCCCTTCCTACCGGCTGTACCGGCTGAAAAAGAGATTATCTCACAAGTCCATATCGTACAGAAAGCAGCATCCTTTTTCGGATGGTGCTTTTTATTTTTACTCTCAGGAGGTCAAACAAATGAAAAAACTCTATCGCAGAAGCATTTCCGGGCTGTTGGCCCTTCTGATCTGCTTCACCGCTATCCTCGGCAGCGGCGTGACGGCCTTTGCCGCAGCGCCCACCGGAGAAAGGGCGGATTCGTACTCGGTGGCGTTCCCCAGAGACGGAGACGCCAATCTGGATTACAGCGGCACATGGGGCCACGACGAGCTGCACTACATGAACGGCTGGACATCCGGCGAGGCAACGTGGATGACCACACTGCACACCATCGGATCCTTCGATGGCCCTGCCTGCTACTGCATCGAACCGGGCGTTCCCCGAAACCTGTACCGTTCCTACGAAAGCTACGGGGAGGACTATTGGGATTCCTTCCCCGCCGAGTATAACCGAGCCATTGATGGCCAGACCATGAAAACGCTCCTTGGCCGCATCATGCAGTACGGCTATCAGGGAAATCTCTCCCTCGACTGGCGCTCTCAGAACGATTCCGACGCCGACAAGCTGGCCCACATGATGGCCACGCAGGTGCTGGTGTGGGAAACGGTTGTCGGGGAGCGGGATGCGGACTTCAACCACGTTGACCCCGGCAGCGCCGATGCCGTGAAGTCTGTCTACCGTACCTCCCATCCGCTGTATGGCCGCTTCTCTGCCTACTATGACAGCATCGAAGCCAGCGTGAAAAAGCACACCATCGTCCCCAGCTTCATGGACCGCAGCGAGGAGGATGCACAGACGGTTGAACTGAGTTGGGACGGCAGCCGCTACACGGCTACCCTGACGGACACCAACAGCGTTCTGAGCGAATATGCCTTCTCTTCGGCCCAGTCGGATATGACCTTTGCCGTCGATGGGAATGACCTGACCATCTCCGCCGAGACGGCTCCCGCAGACGGTGTGACCATTACTGCCGTCAGAAACAACACCCGGCAGGGTGTGCTGGTCTGGAGCGACGGTCACTATGGCCCCGATGGAACCATGCAGGATGTCGTCACCTTCCGGGATACCGTCAGCGACCCCATGTACGCCTACCTGCACCTGAAGGTCGGCTATGGCAGCGTCAAGATCGTCAAAACCAGTGAGGACGGCGAGGTATCCGGCATCTCCTTCACCGTTTCCGGCAACGGCACGGAGCAGACTGTGACGACCAATGCAGACGGCGAAATGCAGCTCGATGATCTCCGCCCCGGCGTTTACACCGTAACAGAGCAGAGCAATGACCGGTATGAACCCCAAGAGGTGCGCCAAGTGACCGTGCTCTCCGGTCAGATTGCCACCGTGACCTTCCACAACACGCTGAAACGGGGCAGTCTGGAGGTCATCAAAACCTCGGAGGATCATTTGATCGAGGGTGTGAAATTTCACTTGACAGGCGCCTCGCTTTCGGGCTTGCCCGTAGACGAGTACGCCGTAACAGACAGCACGGGCAAGGCCGTATTTTCCGATGTGCTGATCGGCACAGGCTATGTGCTGTCCGAGGTGGATACGGATGTTCGCTATGTGATACCCGAGGATCAGACGGCAGCAGTGGAATGGAGCAAGGTCACGCACAAGAGCATCCACAATGTGCTGAAAAAGTGGAACGCCACCGTTACGAAAAGCGACAGCGCCACCGGAACACCCCAGGGCGATGCCAAGCTGTCCGGCGCGGTCTATGGCGTATACAAGGGCGGGCAGCTTGTGGACACCTATGTGACGGACGGAAATGGCCAATTCACGACCGTATATTATGCCTGCGGGGATGATTGGACGATTCGTGAGATCACGCCCAGCGAGGGCTATCTGCTGGACAGCACGGTGTACCCCGTAGGCGCTGAGCCGCAGCGGTACACCGCGGAATATAATCCCATTGCGCTGGATGTAACCGAACAGGTCATCCGGGGCGGCGTGACCCTCACGAAGGTGGACAAGGACTACCCGGAAAACAAGCTGGAGGGAGCCGTGTTCGAGGTCTACCGTGACAGTAACCGCAATCAGGAGTTGGATGCTGAGGACGAACTGCTGGGCACGATGGAGGAACTGGGCGGCGGCGAGTACGCCCTGACCGGTCTTTGCTACGGCGGCTATTTTGCAAAGGAAGCCCAGGCCCCGGAGGGCTTTTATCTGGATGAAAACGCCTACTATTTTGCCATCACCACGGACGGCGAAACCGTGACCGTGGAAAACAAAGCCGGAAAGGGCTTTGTCAATGCGGCGCAGGTGGGGTCGCTCCGGATCGTCAAGACCTCCTCGGACGGAAAGCTGGAAGGATTTTCCTTCCGTGTTACCGGGGCCAACGGCTATGACCAGGTGTTCCAGACCGATGCGGAGGGCTTCATTCTCGTCGAGGGCCTGCGTATCGGGGACTACACCGTATCCGAGGTGCGGGACAGCAGTTCGGACGGGTATCTCCTCCCCGCTGACAAGACGGCCTCCGTTTTTGAGGGAGCCGTAACGGAGGTGGAGATGCACAATGAAAAGAAGCCCGCACTGGAGGTGCCGCAGACCGGAGACAACAGCCACATGGCACTGTGGCTGGGTCTGCTGGGCATTTCCGGCATCGGCGCTGCGGCTATACTGCTGATGCGCAAGCGTAAAAAATAAGCGCCAAGGGGCGGCCAGATCGGCCGCCCTTTTTTCTATGGGAAAGAAAAGTTTTTCGGCGTGAACCAACAATAACAGGATGGTATTTGTGAATAAATGGCTATACTGTTTGTGTGCCATCTACTCAATTGTTTCGTATTCACTTGACAAGTTTCAGTTTTAACGGTACAATTAAGAAAAAGTGAAACAAAAGGCGGAAGCGAAGGAGTCTTTCTGATATGCTATCTTTCCTTAAATTAGTATTCGGCCCCGATATTACAGTGAAGGGATTCGACTACACGGATGACACGCCCTACTATATCAAGGACGGATATACCCCCCAATTGTTAAGTTGGGGAGACCATGCGTGTGTTCTTTTGAAGCCAAATGGCTCTTCTTGGCGATTGCCTACATTAAAAAAGCAGTTGAAGAAGTTTCAGGAACTTTGTTCTCTTCCCTGTGCACTGTGCTTAGACAACCTGTCTGCGTTACAACGACGGAGTATGCTGGAAGAACACATCCCGTTTGTGTCTCTTTCGCAGCAGGTGTACCTTCCGTTTTGGGGGTGCGCTTTTCATGAGCAATTCAAGGCGGACGCTGCCATTATGGCAAAAATGGCACCCGGTACACAGCTTGTATTTCTATATTTATACTATGCAGAGAATACTGGGTCCGTAAATCTGACACAGATTGCAAAGGCACTTTCGCTCTCAAAGGCGACCTGTACAAGGGCAATCAATGACCTCTCTGCTTCGGGTCTGATCTCGCAAACAGCAGAAGGCACGAATAAATGGATCACAACGGCATACACCAAATCAGAACTTTTGGAAAAAGCATACGGGCGACTGAAAACGCCTGTTGATCGAATTCTTTACGTAAAAGGAACCGCCCAAATCGAGCATCCAATTGCAAGTGGAATACGGGCGCTGGCACGGCAATCCATGATTGGGGTAAACGATCAGGATGGTGCTATTGCGATTTCCAAAAAGGAGGCGGCAAAAATCCCAGCAGAAGATATCTGCACAAAACAGTATTTTGAAGACTTTGGCGGTGCTGTTATTGAAGTGTGGTCCTATGACCCGATCATTTTGGAGAGAGACGGCTGTGTAGATGACATTTCATTGCTGCTCAGCATGGACAACGACCCAAACGAACGAGTTCAGACGTGCTTGGATGAAATTCGGCAAAAGCACGGACTACCAATCAAAGAGGAAGAATAAAGGAGAACGAAATGGTAAATGGCATAGATATATTCCGAGAGCACTTCAATCATTTTAAGGAGCAATATACTGTAATTGGAGGCTTTGCCTGTGATCTTCTGATGAACGATGCAGGACTTGATTTCAGGCAAACCGTTGACATCGACATGGTGCTGATCGTCGAGGCTTTAACGACAGACTTTGCAAAAGCCTTTTGGGCTTTTATTGAAGCTGGTGGCTATCAGGCCAGGCAACGCAGTAACGGTCAACCGGAGTTCTATCGTTTTGTGGACCCAACGAACCCTGCTTACCCCAAGATGATTGAATTATTTTCAAGGCCACAAAGCAATGTGGTCTTGCAGCCAGATACACACTTGATGCCGCTGCATATTGATGATGAAGTTTCCAGCTTGTCAGCGATTTTGCTCAATGATGATTATTACCACTTTCTTCTGGATGGACGAACAGTTACAGATGGTATCTCCATATTAGATGCTGAACATATTATTCCGCTGAAAATGAGAGCTTGGCTGGATTTGAAAAGCAAGAAAGCAGAAGGAATCCATGTAAACGCACGTGACATCAAGAAACACCGTCTGGATGTGTTTCGCCTGTTCCAACTTGTACGAGAAAATCGGAGAATACCTGTCCCGCAGTCTATAATGGAGGATATTACTCGGTTTATAGCACAAATGCGGCAGGAGGACATTCGTTTAACGGATATAGGTATTCGCCGCTCGAAAGACTCTATTCTGGATATTTATAGTCAAATGTACATTACAGAATAAAAGCGCCGCCCCCATGCTGAACATTCAGTGTGGGGGCAGTTTCATGGAGTGGAACAGATCGTCGCAGTGTCGGTCTTGTGTTTGCACTCCTGCATTTTCAAAGAACGAATCCCAAGGGGGCGGCCGGATTGGCCGTCCCTTTTTACATACCGAGGTGAAAGGAGACGGAATGGGTATGAGCAATCAAACGGAAGAAAAGGATCTGTTCCATGCGGTATCCCTGTCCGGCGGTAAGGACAGCACCGCTATGCTGTTGCTCATGGTTGAGCGAGGGCTGCCGATCCATGCGGTCCTGACGGCAGATACGGGCATGGAATTTCCGGAAATGTATGAGCATCTGCAAAAGCTGGACGACTATCTGTTTGCAGAGCGAGGGCTGCATCTGACGTGGCTGCGCCACCCAAAGGGCTTTGAGTGGCTGATGTTTGAGGAAAAGAAGCAGCGATCAGCCAGCATTGAAAACCGGCAGTGGCTGGGTGTTTCTCTATACGGAAACGGCTGGCCCGGTCCCCGTGTGCGCTGGTGTACGGGGCAGCTGAAAACGCATCTCATCCATAAGGAAATCAACCGGCTGAAAGGACAATACCGGGCCGTGAGTTATGTGGGTATCGCCGCAGATGAGCCGAAGCGCATCAAAAGCGAGCGCTATCCGCTGGTGGATTGGGGAATCACGGAGAAGGAAGCCCTGCAAATCTGCTATGACCGGGGTTATGACTTCGGTGGGCTGTATCAGATTTACCACCGCTGCTCCTGCTGGTGCTGCCCGTTGCAGGGCATTGGGGAGCTGCGAAAGCTCCGGCAGTATCACCCGGAGTTATGGGAGCGGCTGCGGGAAATGGACAAACGTGCGTTGGCACAGTTCGGTCCCGGCCCGCTGGGGCAATTCAAGAAGGATTGGAGCGTGGAACGATTGGAGCAGCGATTTGCGGCAGAAGCGCAGCAGCTTTCTATTTCATCCTTGCAGAAGGAGCGTGAGCGATGATGTATCGAGAACCGAGTGATTCCCCTTGGGGCCTTGTTGTACGCTGCGACACTTTGTGTCCCGGTGTGTATAGCGTATCCACGGCAGGCCACGGAGGGATCATGGCCCAAATCGACGCAGCTCGGCAGTTGCTGTCCCTGGAAGCACAGCAGGTCGGCTTTCAGGCAGGCGGGTATCTGAATTTTGAGGAGGACTGCGATGCGTCGGTGGCCCTGCGGGAACTGATGGACAGCGGTATCATTGCACCCCGGACGGATAACTACTTCCGCCCCGGCGAATATGAAGCCTGCATTGACCGGAGCCTGCAGCGCTGGAACCCGGCCTATTGGCGTGCACGGCAGAAACGGCTCTCTGTACAGGCGGCAAAAGCGACAAAGGAGCGTGAACGGTAATGGACTATGTAATCAAGATCATGACCCCGGCAGAGCGCAGCTACTGTTATACCGGCAGCCAGCAACTCGACAAGCAGGCCGGCTGCATCGGTCATTTGCGCGGGGACATGGACAGAAGAGGCAACGGCTTTTTCACCTCATGGGAGGATCATTGCGGGGAGCTGAAAACACAGGCGTTCAAGGATGAGTTTGATGATTTTATCAATGCCCTGCGTTTTGACGAGCGCTATGACGGCATTTTCAAAAACCGCAGCAGCCTTTCCCGATACTGCTATGAACACAAAGAAAGTGTGTTTGCCGAGGATTTTATTCCGCAGTACGGATTCCGGGTGGATACGCCGGAGTATGCCTATCTGCTGCGGCTGAATCCCATGCAGGGCGATTATAACCTGTATATCTACTGCTATCGCCGGGAGATGCTGGAGCAGCACATGAAAAAAGCGGCCCGCGGCATTTGCTTTCTTGATACAAGCGGCAAGGAACGGTTCCGCATTCCCGATGGGGACAGTATCCGTGTGACCCGTCCGGATGGCAGCCATAGTGACCACACCTGCCGCTACATTGACGAGAACCGCGCCGAGATCGGCTACGGGGTCGATAACCTGTATCACATGGCGCAGTTTGCCGAATGGATGGCGCGAAACGGCAACACTTATGTGCCGCTGCGCTCCTCCCTGCCAAAGCAGTGCTACTCTCTCCTGCTGGACACCGGAAATGTGGTGATTTTGAAACGGGGCGAAACCGGCTATTACAAGACGGACATTCCCCACACCTCAAAGGAAGAAGCCCGTGCGCTTGTGGAGGAATATAACCGCAAGCTGGGCGTGACCCGCGCCCAGGAGGAGGCCATGAAAGGCGGCTCCATGTTCGGCTTTGACAAGCCCATTGCCGATCCCGCCAACTACGATGCACAGGGACAGCCGTTAAAGCGCCGGGAGAAAGACCGAGGTGACGCACGATGACCGAGCAGAAACATATTATCTGGAGCAGCGATCCGGACTACGAGGATTGGAGGGGCGATCTGGAGGAACAGTACCCCGAGCTTTCTGAGCAGGAACGGATGGAATTGATGGTCGAGCAGAACAACGACTATCTCGATGACGAGCGGTGCAATCTGAACATTCAGCTCTCCCGCCCCATTCTGCTGATCGCAGACATCGGCCGATGGGATGGGCGGTATCCCGGTTATGCCGAGATCAAAAGCGGCAATATCCGCGATTGCCTGTATTCCAAGATGGACTATTCCACATGGTATGTAGACCGGCTGGGCGATCTGCGCTGCGATGCCGTACATCACGACGGCACGAACCATTATCTCTACCGTGCCTACAAGGAGAATGTGAGCGAAGCACAGATCGACCGGCTGAAAGAAAAGCTATACAGCGGCACCGCCACCCGCGCCGATGTGACCCGTGTGACAAAGCGCCTGGGCGATGAGATCGGGCGGGTCTACGGCTGGCGGTTTCCGCCCGTCCGGGAAGCGGCGCGAGAAAGATAGGAGGAAAACGGTATGTCTGTTGATGCAAGAAAAGAACGCTTTGAGCTGGTGGAGGTGTTTGACCGTCCCATGCTCTTTACCTGCCTGCGGGTAGACCGAAACACGGTGCCCAAGGGGCTGTATCTCTATGAGGTACGCAATGACGACGATCAGTGCGGGATCCCCGTGGAGATCGGCCGCTGGATCATGGTTAACCACTGGGGAACGCTGCTGTCTGCGACACCCATCAAGCTGGAGCCGAACCGGTACAATAACAACGCCTACCGCCATATCGACCCGGAAAACGACTGGAACTACACCGGCGATCTGTGTTCGGCCAAGGAATATATGGATAAATACCTGCTGAAAAAGGACAGGGAAAAACCAAAGGAAAGATAGGAGGTGCTGCCCATGGCACGCAGATTTCAGGAGATCACGGAGGTTTACCGGCAGGAGATCGCCGCACTGGCCCGCGCAGACCGGTGGGCGGCATTTCTGCGCTCTGCCTGCCGGAATTATAAGCTGCCCTTTGAGGAGCAGGTGCTGGTACACGCACAGCGTCCGGACGCAACGGCTGTGTTGGAGATAGAGCGCTGGAATCGTCAATTCGGCCGATGGGTCAATAAGGGCGCTACCGGCATTGCCGTATTTGATCGGGACTATCCGGGACGCACGCGCCTCAAGTATTATTTTGATATATCCGACACCCACGAAAGCCGTTTGTCCCGCCCCGTGCCGCTCTGGCAGGTGCCTACCGAGCAGGAGCCGGATGTGATCGAAGCATTGGAAAACCGATTCGGTGCGCTGGACGATAAAGGCACATTGGAGGAAGCCATAGTATCCGCCATGGAAAACGCTGCGGCGGACAATATGACGGACTATCTTGATGATCTGCAGAATTGCCGGGACAACAGCCTGCTGGAAGAACTGGACGAGCTGAATTTATCAGTTCTCTATCGCCGTCTGCTGGAGAACAGTACGGCGTATATGTTGATGTGCCGCTGTGGGCTGGAACCGGATGAATATTTTGATCCGGAGGATTTCTCCGAGGTGTTCAATTTCAATACCCCGGAAACGCTGAATGCCCTGGGCGTGGCCACACGGGATATTGCCGAAAGCGGTTTGAGCGCCATCGCATTGACCGTCCGAAGCCGTCAAAAGCAAATTCGCACAATTGCGCAGGCACCGGGAAATGAGTATCCTATAGACAAGCAAACAGAAACACAGACCGAAAGGAGCGAAAACCATGGAACTGACATACACGATGAAGGACGGCTACCGGCTGCCGGATCTGCTGCCGCCGCAGGAGCCGGAAACAGCCCTTGGGAAATACGGCCTGCTACGCCGGAGGTATCTGAAGGAGCACCGGAAGGTGCTGTTCACGAACCTGCTGACATCGGGCAGGCTGAACGAGCATCTGGCGGAGATCGACCGGACGGCGCGGCAGCGCGTGGAACAGACGGTGACGGCGATGGCTCAGGCCGAGGGCGTGACGGAGGAGCTGAAAGCCGCCGACCCGATGAAGTGGGTGGGGCTGATGAACAACCTGAGAAACGCCGCCGAGGAGACAGTGCTGGCGGAGCTGATCTACAGCTGAACACCGAACCCGAAGAAGCGGACAGTGCGGAGGAAGCAACCTCTGAGCTGCCCGCTTTTTTGGATGAAAAGAAAATTTTCGCCATCATTGAAAACCGCAATGATGATCTGATCTACAAGAAGGCACAGATTGAACTGTTTTTCCTGTCACATCCGGACGAGGCCGAGCGTGCCGAATATCTCCGCTCGGCATATCAAGACCGTTTCACCGAGATCCTTGCAGACGGAGCACGGCTGGGGTATCGTCCGCAGAAAAACGGTCTGCTCATGTGGGAGGGCGCATATCTTTCCCGTACCAGCGAAAGCGTTTTTTCATGGAAGCTGGTGGCAGGCTTTACGGCACAGCTCATTGACAAACGGGAATACTATGTCAACACCGAGATCAAACCGTTTGTGCCGATGGAATCACAGCAGCTTACGCTGTTTGATATGCCTGCGTTCGACCAACCGGAGGATACACCGGTCGCACCACTGTCCTCCCATCCCAAGCTGCCGCAGCAGATCATGGATGAAGCCCTGTGCGTAGGAGCCAACGATGAGCATAGCCGGCTGATCATCTGCGCTTACTTTATGAAGGATAAGCCGGACAACGCCGCATTCCTGCAAAAACACTACGGAGAGAATGGTGCGGGCTTCTATTTTGGCGGAGAGAAAGTTTCGCTTTGGTATGACGCCGAGGGGATGCGTATTGCCCGCGGCAGCACGGCGCAGCGGAGCAGTGCCACACTGATTTCCTGGGAGGAAGCGGCAAAGCGTATCCGGGAGCTGCTGGAGCTGGGGCGGTATATGCCGCAAAGTGAATTGGATGAGGTCGATCACTACGAGCGGATGCGGCTTGCTGACAGCATTGCCTACACCAGCCGGGACATGACAACGGAAGCGAGAAACGCGGGATTTCTGCCGCTGGCCATGCTGGCGCAATCCGTCAAGGGCGGCTATCCGGAAACGCAGAAGCAAATTTATGAGCTTCTCTGTGCACCGGATACGCTGCAAAAGTGCGTGGACGAATGGACGGCGTTCAACGCCGCGCTGGATGCAGGGCAAGACCTTTTGCGTTTTCGCTTTTACCGTCCGAAAGAGATACTGGAGCGGCTCCGTGACCTGCAGCGGGAGCCGCTTCATTTTACCGTTGCCGACGGGTTTGCCCCGGACCGGCAGTTTTTTATTTCCGCCGATGAGATCGACAAGGTGCTGCGTGGATGGGACGGCAGCACCGACTATCGCCTTGGCGTGTACGCTTTTTACGCCACGCACAAGGATAAGACCGAGCGTGAAAAATACCTCAAGGATTATCACGGCGAGTACAGCGGTCATAGCGGCGGGAATGACAATCTCACCCACACCCGTGGCAAGGGCATTGAGTTCAGCCACGGCAGTATCACGGCCCCCTATGCCAAGGTCACGCTGAAATGGCCGGAGGCGGCCAAACGCATCGGGGAGCTGATCTCCCAGAACAAATTTCTCTCAGATGCCGACTGGGCGGCCATGCCGGAGTATGAGCGGAAACAGCTGGCCCGGAAGATCGTCAACTTTTTTATGGATACACCGGACGATGTGGTGCGGCCTTTTTCGCAAAACGCCATTGCGGACTATTGGGAGTGCGTAAAGGCTGTGACCGTTCAGCTCTCCGACGCCGACCGCGTGCAGGAAATTTATCAGAATATGCTCCCTGCCTGGGAAGCCACGAAAGAGGAGGATCGGCACTATACCCTGCGAAAGCAGGGCATAGAAGCCATGCGTGCCTATCTGGACGGCACCTATTCCGTGTTTGGCCTTGGGAAAACCCTGCAAACGCCAACGACCGAGGCCGTTTCCGAACGGCCGGCAGCAGAACCGGAGGTATCGGAGCCGGAACCGCCCATAGCGGAAGCGGAAACCTCAGAGATAGAACCGGCATTACCTGCCGAAGAAAAAGCTGTGCTCACAGCGCCGCAGCCCAAACGGGAGCGTATGCGGTTTGCACCGCTCTATCCGGAAATACCGACCGGGCAGCGGCACGACTTTCACATCACGGATCGGGAGCTGGGCGTGGGCAGCAAGGCGGAAAAGTATGCGTCCAATGTGGCGGCGATCCGCACTCTGCAAGCAGTGGAAAGCGAAAACCGGCTGGCGACGCCGGAGGAACAGGAAACCCTTTCCTGCTATGTGGGCTGGGGCGGCCTTGCCGACTGCTTCGATGAAAAGCACAGCCGGTACGCCGAGCTGAAAGCGCTGCTCACCGAGGAGGAATATGCCGCCGCCCGTGCCAGCAGCCTGACCGCTTTTTATACCCCGCCCGTTCTCATCGACGCCATCTACCAGGCGCTGGCACAGATGGGCTTGGAAAGCGGCAACCTGTTGGAGCCTGCCTGCGGCATTGGCAACTTTATGGGAATGCTGCCGGACAGCATGAGGGATTGCAAGGTCTACGGCGTGGAGCTGGACAGTATTTCCGGCCGCATCGCCCGACAGCTTTATCAGAACAGCCGGATCGCTGTCACCGGCTATGAAAAGGCGGAGATACCGGACAGCTTTTTTGACGCAGCAGTGGGCAATGTGCCGTTTGGAAATATCAAGGTCGTTGACCGGCGCTACGACAAGCATCACTGGCTCATTCACGACTATTTTCTCGGAAAGACGCTGGACAAGATACGTCCGGGCGGCGTGATCGCCTTCATCACCTCAAAGGGCACGATGGACAAGGAAAGCCCTGCCGTGCGGAAATATCTGGCCCAGCGGGCCGACCTCATCGGGGCGATCCGCCTGCCCAATACGGCCTTCAAGGCCAGCGCCGGAACAGATGTGACCAGCGACATTCTCTTCCTCCAGAAGCGTGACCGCATTGTGGACATCGAACCGGATTGGGTGCATCTGGACACGGATGAAAACGGCATCCGCATGAACAGCTATTTCGTCCGGCATCCGGAAATGGTGCTGGGCGAGATGGCCATGGAGAGCACTCAATACGGCATGGACAGCGTGTGCAAGCCCTATGAAAATGCCGATCTTGCCGATCTTCTGAGCGAAGCGGTATCGGGGCTTCATGCACAGATCCCCACCTATGAGCAGGACGGGCCGGAGGAGGAAGATTTATCCATTCCCGCCGACCCGAATGTGCGTAATTACAGCTTTACCAGCGTAGACGGCAAGCTGTATTTCCGCATTGACAGCCGCATGGAGCCGGTCGAACTGCCGCTGACCACCGAGAACCGAGTGCGCGGCATGATCGCCCTGCGGGACTGCACCCGTCAGCTCATCGAGTACCAGGCGGAGAACCATCCCGATGAGATCATCCGGCGCGAGCAGGAGAAACTGAACGGGCTGTACGATGCCTATGTCAAAAAATACGGGCGGCTTTACACCCGCGGCAACAACCTTGCCTTTTCGGATGACAGCAGCTATCCGCTGCTGTGCTCGTTGGAGGTGCTGGACAACGAAGGCAATTTCGCCCGCAAGGCGGATATGTTCACCAAGCGCACCATTCGCCCGCATGAGCCGGTCACGCAGGTGGATACGGCATCGGAGGCGCTGGCGGTATCTCTCTCCGAAAAAGCGCAGGTGGATCTCGGCTTTATGTCGGAGCTGTCCGGTAAAAGTGAGGACGAGCTGGTGCAGGAGCTTTCCGGGGTCATTTACCGGAATGTCCGTTGCGGTCTTACGCCAGAGGAGATCAGTCCGGTGCAGCTTGATCTGGCGGCATATCCCTATGTCACTGCTGAGGAATTTCTGTCCGGCAATGTGCGCAAAAAGCTGCGTATGTTGCAGGCGCTGCAAGCAGCGCTGCCGGCCGAAAAGAAAGATGCGCTTGCCGGGTATCTCTCCGCCATGGAAGCTGTGCAGCCGACAGAGCTGACCGCTGCGGAGATCGGTGTGCGGATCGGTGCATCGTGGGTGCCTACCGATGTCTATCAGCAGTTTATGTTCGAGCTGTTCGGTACCAGCGTATACGCCAGGCAGAGAATGCGGGTCGTTCGCTCCGAATACAGCGGAGAATGGAACATCAGCAACAAAAGCATGGACGGCGGCAACATCAAAGCCGTCACCACCTACGGCACCAAGCGTATCACGGCGTACCACATCCTGGAGCAGACACTGAATCAGCGGGTAGTCAAGGTGTTCGATACCGTTGTGGAGGACGGCAAGGAGCGGCCGGTGCTGAATGTGAAGGAAACTGCCATCGCCCAGGATCGGCAGGAGCTGATCAAGTCCAAATTTGCCGATTGGCTGTGGCAGGACATTGACCGGCGCGAACGGCTGTGCCGCATCTATAACGACACCTTCAATTCCATCCGACCGCGGGAGTACGATGGCAGCCACATCCGCTTTGTGGGGATGAACCCGGAGATCAGCCTGCGAAAGCATCAGGTGAACGCCATCGCCCATGTATTGTACGGCGGCAATGCGCTGTTGGCACACGAAGTGGGTGCAGGGAAAACCTTTGAAATTGTTGCCGCCGCTATGGAAATGAAGCGTCTGGGGCTATGCACCAAGTCGCTGATCGTGGTGCCCAACCACATCACGGAACAGTGGGCGGCAGAATGGCTTCAGCTCTACCCAGCCGCTAACATTTTGGTAGCTACCGAACGCGATTTTGAAAAGCGCAACCGCCGCAGGCTGTGTGCCCGTATTGCCACCGGAGATTATGATGCAATCATCATCGGCCACAGTCAGCTCATGAAGATCCCCCTGTCCCGTGAACGGCAACAGGCCATTTTGCAGCGGCAGATCGACGAGGTGCTGCTGGCCATCAGCGACGCTAAGCGGCAGAAAGCAGAAAACTTCACCATCAAGCAGATGGAGCGAACCCGTAAGTCATTGGAGGCGCGGCTGGAGAAGCTCAACGATCAGAGCACCAAGGACGACACCGTGACCTTTGAGGAGCTGGGCATCGACCGGCTGTTCATTGATGAGAGCCACAGTTTCAAAAATCTCTTTTTGATGACGAAAATGCGCAATGTCGGCGGTATCGCGCAGACGGAAGCGCAGAAGTCCTCGGATCTCTTTGCCAAGTGTCAGTATCTGGACGAGCTGACCGACAGCCACGGTGTTATCTTCGCCACCGGCACCCCGATCTCCAACAGTATGGTGGAATTGTATACGGTGCAGAGGTACTTGCAATATCAAACCTTGCAGGAGATGGGTCTTATCCACTTCGACGATTGGGCCAGCGACTACGGTGAAACCGTTACCGCCATCGAGCTTTCCCCGGAGGGCAGCGGCTATCGCCCGAAAACCCGTTTTGCAAAATTCTTCAATCTGCCGGAGTTGATGGCGACCTTCAAAATGGTGGCGGATGTGCAAACGGCGGATATGCTGAAGCTGCCCGTCCCAAAGGCCAACTTCCACACCGAGGTCATCCACCCCAGCGAGCTGCAAAAGAAAGCTGTTGCAGGACTGGCGGAGCGTGCCGAGCGCGTCCGCGCCCGTGTGGTCGATCCCAGCACCGACAATATGCTGCGCATCACCAACGACGGACGCAAGCTGGCGTTGGATATGCGGCTGCTAAGCTCTCTGGCACCGGACGATGAAAACAGCAAGGTTTCCGTATGCGCCCGGAATGTCTATCGGATATGGGCAGAGAGTACCGCACAGCGCAGCACGCAGCTGATTTTCTGCGACCTGTCTACTCCCAAGGCGGACGGCAGCTTCAATGTGTATGACGATCTGCGGCGGAAGCTGCTTGAGATAGGCATTCCGGAAAACGAGATCGCTTATATCCACACCGCCAACACCGAGCAAAAGAAAAAGGAGCTGTTTGCCAAGGTGCGCGGCGGCGAGGTGCGTATCCTCATGGGCAGCACCGCAAAAATGGGAGCCGGAACCAATGTGCAGGACAGGCTCATCGCCTTGCATGATCTCGATTGCCCATGGCGGCCCAGCGACTTGCAGCAGCGCCTTGGGCGCATCGTGCGGCAGGGCAACCAAAATCCGGAGGTGGAGATCTTCCGCTATGTTACCGAGGGCACATTCGATGCCTACCTCTATCAGCTGGTGGAATCCAAGCAGCGGTTTATTGCCCAGATCATGACCTCCAAAGCACCGGCCCGTGCGGCGGAGGATGTGGACGAGACGGCACTGTCCTATGCCGAGATCAAGGCACTGGCCACAGGAAACCCGCAGATCATCGAAAAATGCAATTTAGATATGGAGGTCAGCAAGCTGAATATGCTCCGTGCCAGCCATCTGAGCCAGCGGTATGCGCTGGAGGAGCTGGTGTTGCGGAAGTATCCGGCAGAGATCAAGGAACTAAGCGAACGCATCGCCGGATATGAGCAGGACAGCGCACGGCTGGCCGAGCATCCGAAGCCCGCTGAGGGCATTGCACCGATGGTATTAAACGATGTCACCTACGCCGAGCGTGAGAACGCCGGTAAGGCGATCATTGAAGCCTGCACGCACATGAATGGCGCGGAGACCGTTTCTATCGGCAGCTACCGCGGATTTTCCATGCTGCTTTCCTACGACGGTGCTGCCAACGAGTTTCGCATGGTACTCAAAGGCAAGCTGTCCCATACGGCTGTACTGGGAGCGGATGCAGGCGGCAATGTCACCCGTATCGACAACGCACTGGAAAAGATCACGGAGCACTTGGCCAACGCCCGGTCGCAGCTTGCCCATACCACCGAGCAGCTTGAAAATGCCCGCACAGAGATGACCGCACCCTTTCCGAAGGAGGCAGAACTGGCCGAAAAGACGCGGCGGCTGAACGAGCTGAATGTGCTGCTGAATCTTAACGAGCAGGATCGCCCCGTCATGGCGGATGAGCCGGACGAAGGCGACCGGATCCGACCAAAAAACGCAGAACGGGAGCGATAATTTGCACCTTTGCGCAACCTCAAAAAGCAAGCCTGCGGAGCGAGTTCCGCAGGCTTTGCTCTTGCTTCGATTTGTTTTGAGGGGATCACTTCAGGCAGTGACGGAGACCGCTGAGAACACGTACCCGCCCCGGACCGTGCGGATATAGGTCTGGCTGCCGCCCATCTTCCGACGGAGATTGGAGACGGTATTCGCCACGACCTTCAGGGTGTCCGCGCTGTCCCGGCCCCACACGGCGGAAAACAGGTCCTCCTTGGAAAGCGTGACTCCCGGATTGCTGGCGAGAAGCAGCAGCATATTGAACTCGATCCGGGTCAGCGCCAGCGCGGTTCCGTTTTGAAACGCCTGCTGGGATCGTCCGTCAATGGTTAGTTCCGGGAAGGTAAGCGTGTGCCGGGAACTGAGGGAGACCCGCTCTGCGGCGATGTCCTCCCGCCGCAGAAGGGCCAGGATCTTTTCCTCCAGATCCCCCTCGGCCCCGTTTGCTTGAATGATGATCATAGTGTGTCTGTGTGTTACTCCGTGTCCAGTTCGTGGAGCAAGTTGACCATCTCGATAGCGCTGACTGCACAATCGTAGCCCTTGTTGCCTGCCTTGGTGCCGGCCCGTTCGATGGCCTGCTCGATATTCTCCGTGGTCAATACTCCAAAGAGAACGGGTACGCCGCTTTCCAGAGACACGGCGGCGATCCCCTTGGAGACCTCGTTGCAGACGTAGTCATAATGGCTGGTGGAACCGCGGATCACCGCGCCGAGGCAGATGACGGCGTCATACCTGCCGCTCTTTGCCATCTTGGACGCCACCAGCGGGATCTCAAAGGCTCCGGGAACCCACGCCACATGAACGTCATCCTCCCGAACCTCGTGGCGCAGCAGGCCGTCCAGCGCACCGCTGAGGAGCTTGGAGGTAATGAATTCGTTGAACCGGGCGGCTACGATGCCCACCTTGATGCTTTTGGAGACCAGCTTTCCCTCGAAGGTTTTCATAACTAAGTACCTCTTTCTTTGTTAATATTCCAAAATGTGTCCCATTCGTGCCTGCTTGGTTTTCAGGTAGAACAAATCATGTGCCGTTGCCGCCATCTGGATCGGAACCCGTTCGGAGATTTCCAGGCCGAACTCGGAGAGCTGATACACCTTGTCCGGATTGTTGGTCAACAGGCGCAGGCTCTTGACGCCAAGCTCCCGCAGGATCTGCGCGCCGAGGAAATACTCCCGCTCGTCTCCGTGGAAGCCCAGAGCCAGATTGGCCTCCAGCGTGTCCATGCCCTGCTCCTGCAATTCATAGGCCCGCAGCTTGTTGATGAGGCCGATGCCCCGGCCCTCCTGCCGCATATAGAGCAGGATGCCCCGGCCCTCGTTTTCAATCTGGGTCATGGCGGCGGCCAGCTGCTGTCCGCAGTCACAGCGGAGAGAGCCGAAGGTGTCTCCGGTCAGACATTCGGAGTGGACGCGGCAGAGGATGTCCTTCCCGTCACCGATGTCGCCCTTCACCAGCGCGACATGGTGCTCACCATTCAGACGGCTCACAAAGCCGTAGGCTTTGAAATCGCCGTATTTCGTGGGCATATTCACCGCCGTGACCTGATCCACCAGCTTTTCGTGGCACTTGCGGTACGCCTGCAAGTCCCGGATGGTGATGAACTTGATACCGAACCGCTCCGCCAGCGTCATCAGCTCAGCAGTGCGCATCATGGTGCCGTCCTCCCGCATGATCTCGCAGCACAGGCCACATTCCTTCAGTCCCGCCAGACGGCACAGGTCAACGGTGGCCTCCGTATGACCCTCCCGCTCCAGCACGCCGTTTTTCTTCGACAGAAGCGGGAACATATGGCCCGGTCGGCGGAAATCCTCCGCCCTCGCGCCCTCCTCCACGCAGGCCATCGCCGTCACGGAGCGCTCGGCGGCGGAGATGCCCGTGGAGGTGGATATGTGGTCGATGGACACCGTGAAGGCCGTTTCGTGGTTGTCGGTGTTGTTCTGCACCATCTGGGGGAATTGCAGCTTGCGGACAAAGGCCTCCGACATGGGCATACAGATCAGGCCCTTGCCGTGGGTGGCCATGAAGTTGATGTTCTCCGTGGTGGCAAACTCGGCGGCGCAGATGAAATCGCCCTCGTTTTCACGGTCAGGGTCGTCTGTGACCAGAATGATCTTCCCCTGTCTCAGATCTTCCAGTGCCTCGGGAATGGTATTGAAATTCATAGTAAAAACTCCTTGTTAAAAGCCGCAGCGCAGCAGCATTTCTTTTGTGAGGGTGCTTTCGTTCGTTGTGGTATGCGGTTTCGGTTCTTCCGGACGCAGCAGCTTTTCAATGTACTTGCCCACCACGTCGGTCTCCAGATTCACAGGGTCGCCTCGGCGGCGCTGGTTTAGATTGGTCTGGGCCACCGTATGAGGGATGGTGGACACGGAAAAGCCCTCGCCGTCCACGGCGGCCACTGTCAGGCTGATGCCGTCGATGGTGATGGAGCCTTTTTCCACCACATAGCGCAATATCTCCGGCCCCGCGAGGACGGTGTACCAGACGGCGGTATCGTCTTTTCGGATGTTGGCAATGTGTCCCACGCCGTCCACATGGCCCGCCACGATATGCCCGCCGAAACGGCCGTTGGCAGGCATGGCCCGCTCCAGATTGACCACGCTCCCCGCCGTGAGTCCCGCAAGGGACGAGCGGTTCAGCGTCTCGTGCATCACGTCCGCCGAAAAGCCATCGGGAAAAAGCCGGGTCACTGTCAGGCAGATGCCGTTCACAGCGATGCTGTCTCCGATCCGGGTCTCCTCTAAAACAGTTTTCGCATGGATCGTCAGGACGGCGGAGTGCTGCCCGCGCTTGATGTTCTTGATCGCTCCGACTTCTTCTACGATTCCTGTGAACACGGATATTCCACCTCGCTTTCTATCAGAAGATCCTCGCCCAGCCGTTCCAAACGGCTGTTTTTCAATCGGAAGGCATTGGTCGGAGCGGGGACGCCCACGCCCTCCACGGGGGTTTTCGCATCCCTTCCGCCGAATAGCTTTGGGGCGATATATGCCTGCACCTGCTGCACGATGCCGCATTCCAGCGCGGCCCAGTTCAGCGTTCCACCGCCCTCCAGCAGGATGCTGTCGATCTGTTCCCGCCCCAGCCGCTCCATGAGCTGCCGGAGATCTACATGGCCGTTTTCCTCATTCAGGCAGAGCACCTGGCACCCGGCCATCCGGTAAACCGCCTGTCTTTCTGGGTCGGTGCAGCAGGTGGCGAGGATGGTCGGGATCTGGTCTGCGGTAGTGACCACCTGCGCCTGCGGCGGCGTCCGCAGATGGGTGTCGCAGATGATGCGAACGGGGTTTCGCCCGTTCTCCATACGGCAGGTCAGGAGGGGATCATCCGCCAAAACGGTACCCACGCCTACCATGATGCCCCGAAACCGGTGGCGCTGCTGCTGGACATGGCGCCGGGCCGTTTCACCTGTGACCCATTTGGATGCACCCGTATAGGCCGCGATCTTGCCATCCATCGTCATGGCGTATTTCATGGAAACGAAGGGCCGCCCGGTGGTGATGTAGTGGAAGAAGATCTTGTTCAGTGCGTCACATTCCTGGCGCAGAACGTTTTTCGTCACCTCCACGCCGTGAGACCGCAGGATCGCCACGCCCTTTCCCGCCACCAGCGGATTTGGGTCGGCGGAGCCGATCACCACCCGGCGGATGCCGGATGCCAGGATCGCATCCACGCAGGGCGGCTGCTTTCCGTGGTGGCAGCAAGGCTCCAGCGTCACATACATGGTGGCTCCGGCGGGGTCGGCGGTGCAGGATGCCAGCGCGTTCCGCTCCGCGTGGGGTTCACCGTACCGCTCATGCCAGCCCTGTCCGATAACTGCGCCGTCCTTTACGATCACGGCGCCCACCATGGGATTGGGCGCCGTCCAACCCCGGCCCTGTTCCGCCAGCGCCAAGGCCAGACGCATATATTCTGCATCGTTCATACCGTTACCTCCAAAAGAAAAAGCCCTGAACGAATCGTTCAGGGCAAGGTAGAAAGACACAAGTATCCTTGTGTAAAAGCAAAGCTCCGGAATGTAAACACATCCCAGAGCAACTTCCATAGACGCAAAGCAGTCCCCCTGCGTTGTCATCTTCTTTCATCCAGACTATACTGTCGGCTTCGGAGTTTCACCGAATCATGCCTTGCGGCTCGTGGGCTGTACCACCGGTAGGGAATCACACCCTGCCCTGAAGACTTTCTATTCAATTACGATGGAAGTATAGCACGGCGACAGGTGGATTGCAAGACCATTTTGCAAACCGGGACAAAACCGGGACGGTCAGACTTTCTGGGCGGGAGGTTCTCATGGTGGGATGGCTGGTATACCTTGGCAAACGGGAATTTCCCGTTGACCCACGCCGTGACCCACGAACAGAAAAACCGGGGCGGAAACAGTGGAACAGAGCGTATCTACGGGTATGGAAATCCCGCGGCAAACCCGCTTAACACCACTGAAAGCCCACGGAAGGCGTCCCTATCGAATCTTAGAAGAAATCGGCACAATGTCTACCAGGCAGTTACGAGAACGGAAATGCTTAAAATACTTGGTTTCCGTTTCCTTGCCCTCGCAGATGATATAAATGATAGGTCTACGCTTACGGCGACTGCCTTTATTGGGGTCGTATTCCTTTCTCATTCCTGCCATAAGCCGTCACCTCCGATAAACGGAATCGCACCAAAGCGTCCTTGCAAATACCCCTTGCGGATGTTCTCACCCTTTCTCGGAGAGAAGGACGCCAGCGAATACAACTCAGTCGCACAGGACTTCTCATCCTTTTCCGCAAACCATATCTGATCTCTGCGGAAGAAGGTAAGATCAAGCAGCATAGCATCATGCGTCGTAAACAGAAGCTGTGCTCCCTCAGTGTTGATCGTATTGTCCTGAACCATCTCGATCAGCCGCTTTGTCAGGAGCGGATGCAGACTGTCCTCGATCTCGTCAACGACAAGCAGTGCGCCGTTCTCCAGCGCTTGCAGCCAGCCGCCGATACGGGAGAAAAATCGTTGTGTTCCGGACGACTCCTGATCCATAAGGAGCTGAAAGTGTTCCACACTGCTATCCGCACCGATGACTCGGTGCGTGGTTGTAATGACCGGGGCCTTGCCGGAGATGTTCTTGACGGTCACATCGGAAATACCGAGGTCTGCAAGCAACAGTTCCTTCAGGATACGAGCCTTCTTCTCATCGCCGCTGACGATCTGCGCGACCGTTTCCGAAGTAGCCGGTGCTTCCTCCATCAAGAATGTCAGCTTTTCCAAGAACCACTTGTAGGCGTTTTCCGTTTGCGGCAAGTTCCAGTCATTTGAGGAAACAAGATACAGCTTATTATCCGGCGTGCGGTTACTGAGTGTGATTTGCTCATTAACATTCTCACGGAATTCGTATGCGCCGTTTTCTCTTGAGAAAATCAGTGCCTCGCGCCCGTTCGGCCAATGGTATAGATACTCCGTATAGATCTTCTTGGCATCAAAAGAAAAGCCGTAAGCATACCGAACACCTTGATAAATAAACACGACCTCAAAGGATGTAGGCACTGTGGTGTCACCAAACGGTTCCCATGGCAATTTTTGTCCCTTGGATATTTTGGCCGCTTCTCCGACGACCATATCCTTCATCGTCATCAGTGCGTGCAGCACATTACTCTTGCCGGCGGCATTCGCTCCGTAAATAGCAATAGCCGGTAAAAGTGCTCTCTTTTCGTCCGGGTGCAGCAGATAAGACTCCAAAGACTTATCCTTTGAAGCGGCAAAACTGATCACCGCGCTATCCTTGATAGACCGGTGGTTTTCAATCGAAAACTGTATAAGCATAAGCGGATACCTCCATCCACAGTATAGTTTCTCCATTCTTCGCCTATATTATAGCAGTTAAAATCGTCTGTGTCAATATTTATATCTTGTTTTTGCAGAAATAATGCAAAATCAGATGATAAAATTATTCAAGCGGCAGCGGTTATAATTTAGCCATAGGAAAACTGATGGGAAAAATATCTGATAATGGATCGGCTCCTCTGCGCCCTTGCCATATACTATAAACGAGATTATCATAAGTTAATTTATCATATGAGGACACCACAACCGAATAACCCTGATCTGCATAGAGTATGCAGATCCCATACATAGCCGGACGGCTTTCACCGATGTGAAGCCTGTCCGGCTTATTCTATTTCAAGGAGTTGATGAACCGATGGGCTATGTCACAAGAGAGATGATCGACCGGGCAAAGAAAATGGACTTGCTGACCTACCTCCAGACTTATGAGCCGCAGGAGCTGGTGCATTTCGGCGGCAACACTTACTGCACCCGTGAGCATGACAGCCTTAAAATCTCCAATGGAAAGTGGTGCTGGTTCTCACGCGGGATCGGCGGAAAAACAGCGCTGGATTACCTGATCAAGGTCAAAGAGCTTCCTTTTACCGAGGCGGTAGAGCGGATCGTGGGACGGGTGGCGGAAAGGTCGCCCGTTTTTCATGCCCGTGCTCAGCCGGAGAAGCCGAAAACACTGCTCTTGCCGCCCAAAAGCAACAGCAGCACCCGTGTTATTGCCTATCTGAAAAGTCGCGGCATTGACGGTGGATTGATCGAGCAGTGTATCCGTTCCGGCCAGCTGTATGAAAGCCTCCCCTACCATAATGCCGTATTCGTCGGCATGGATAGGAACGGAACGCCGCGCTATGCGTGCCTGCGAGGCATCGGAACGGATTTTAAGGGCGAGGCGACCGGCAGCGACAAGAGATTTTCCTTTGCCCTCCCGGCTACGGGCGAAAGTCGGATGCTCTGCGTATTCGAGTCGGCCATCGACCTGTTATCCTATGCCACCATGGCGCAGGCTGGCGGGCTGTCGTGGCGGTCACAGCATCTGTTATCCTTGGCCGGAGTCTATAAGCCGCAAAAGGAAACACAGGAGCACCGTCTGCCGTTGGCGCTGACACAGTATCTAAAAGACCATGCGGAGATCAAAACCATTTGCCTGTGCCTGGATAATGACATGACCGGACGCAGCGCCACCGAGGCGATCCGACAGCAGTTGGCCGAGCGTTATAAAGTGGCAAGTGCCTTCCCCCGGCAAGGCAAGGATTATAACGATTGGCTTTGTATACGGATGGGATTGCAACCGGCGAAAGAAAATCCGATGACGGAAAGGAGCTTTGCACGATGAGCGAATACAGGGTCATCATTACCGAAACATTGAAACGGGCCGTTACGGTGGAAGCCGAAAGTCGCGAAGAAGCCGAAGAAGCGGTGTGCCGTCAGTATCAAAACAGCGAGCACATTCTTGTGGCCGAGGATTTTGACGGCGTGTCTTTTTCGGCGCAGTATCCCGAACAGCAGGTCGAATTACCCTATGGGAAAATGAAAGAGCTGTTTCGTAAAGCCGAGCGTGCCGGCACTCATGTATGCGGCTATATCACCTTTATGCAGGACTGTTTTACCGTACAATACAGCGAACGCTCCCGCACCTACGCCGTGTCCAGCGGCAATAAAGCGTTTCAGCTGAACATGGGTGGATACTCCGTCTATGGAAGCTGTCTGGACGGAACGGATCCCTGTGTCCGGCTGGAGCAGTATATGGCGGTCGAACGCGGTGGTGAAAAGGGCTGGAGCGTAGAGCGCTGTTATATGCTCCGTGAGGACTATGACCGTGTGATGGCGCTTCCGGAGCGCGGACGGGATCGGGAGCGATGATCGTTTGTCGGCAGGTCGGCTCCGACGCACGACCGCAGGGAGCGTGAGAATGTGCTATACCAGCAAGCAACGCCTTTTGGGGACAAAAGGCAGCTTGACAGGGGCATCCCCCTGTAACCCCTGCGCCGCCGAGCGCGGCAATATCGCTATATGGAGGAATGAACATGACCAAACGAAACATTGAGATCAAGGTGCGGCTAAGTCGCAAGGAAGCGGAAAATCTGAATAAACAGGTAAAAAAATGCCGTCTGTCCCGCGAAGCCTACCTTCGCCATCTGATCACCGGAGAGGTACCCCGTGAAGCACCGCCGCCGGAATACTTTGCCTTTATGCGTGAGATGCACTATGTGGGGCACAACCTTAACCAGATCGCACAGAAAGCCCATGTACTGAATGTGGTGGATGCAAAGCGCTATGACGAGGACAGCAAGCGACTGGACAAGCTCATCCGGGAGGTTACAGCGGCGGTCGTGCTTCCGGCAAAGCGGGAGTAATGCCATGGCTACCACATCCATCTGGGCGGTCAAGGGCTGGCTGGGCAAGGTGGTGCTGTATATCGAAAACCCGGACAAGACGGATAATCCGAAATTCTATCGGCAAGAGGAACTGACCGATGTGCAGACACAAAGCCTTTCGGATGTGATCGATTATGCTGTCCGTGCGGAGAAAACAACGGTCACACCGGACGATGAGAGTGCAATGGTGGTACGGCAATTTATCAGCGGCATCAACTGCCTGCCGTCCACGGCACGGGACGAGATGCTGGCAGTAAAAAAGCGTTTCGGCAAGGAGGACGGTGTGATCGCCTACCATGGGTATCAGTCCTTCGCGCCCGGCGAGGCCACGCCGGAGTTGGCACATGAGATCGGCGTGAAGTTGGCGCAGCGGCTTTGGGGCGAACGGTATCAGGTGCTGGTGGCGACCCATCTGGATAAGGAAAACCATCTGCACAATCATTTTGTGCTGAACACGGTATCCTTTGTGGACGGCATCAAATACCACCGCACCGAAAAAGATTATCATGATATGCGCACCGTGTCCGACACCCTTTGCCGGGAATATAACTTGTCGGTCATCCAACGGCCGCAAGCCGGGAAGTCAAAGCACTATGGGGAATGGCGTGCAGAGCAGGAGCAGCGTCCCACCTGGCGCGGACTGATCCGCAGAGAGATCGATGAGCTGATCCGGCAGAGCGTCACCGAAAAGCAGTTTTACTATCTGCTCCGCCAAAAGGGCTATGAGGTGAAATTCGGCAAGGATATTTCGGTGCGCCCTCCCGGTAAGGAGCGCTTTGTCCGTCTGACCCGGAATTTCGGAGAGGCTTACACCGCCGAGGCCATCCGGCAGCGTATTTTGCAACAGCCCTTGCCGCAGCCGGAGCGGCAAATGACCGATAAACCAAGGCCAAAAACCTACCGCGTCCAAGGCAGCCGGCAAGCTGCGCGCAAGATCACCGGCTTTCGCGCACTGTATTTCTATTACTGCTACAAGCTCGGTATCTTCCCCAAAGGCCGTCCGCAAAACCGGGCGCGGCTCCATTTTCTGCTGCGGGAAGATCTGCTCAAACTGAATAACATCTCACAGGAAGTACGGCTGCTCGCACAGCATCAAATTGATACCGCCGAGCAGCTTGCTTTATATAAAAAGGAACAGGAGGTGAATATCCGAGAATTGTCCGCCAAACGCCGGGTACTGCAAAATGCACTGCGCACAAAGGCAGTCCGGGACAGTCCCAAACAGGCCGACGCACATCGGGCGCAGATCCGGGAGTTGTCCGAAAGGCTCAAAGCGCTGCGCCGGGAAGTGCATCTGTGCGACGATATTGCCGAGCGCTCCGGCGTGATGGCGGAGAAACTGAAAGCTGTCCGGGAGGACGCACAAAAACAACGACAAAAGGAGGAACAACAGCATGAACACATCCGGAGACGCAGCTGAACAGGTCGTCCGACTGAGCTTGGAGGGCATGGAGGTTGCGGCAAAAATCACCGGCAGTGCGGCAAAGGAGGTGGCGGCGCTTCTGTACGCAGCACTGAAAAACCGGGACAAGAACAAAATCAAAGGACGCCAGCGGCTTACCTCCATGCTGCGCAGCGGCAAGGAGCTGACTATTTTCACCGTCAAAAACAAGGACATGGCCCGCTTTGTGGCCGATGCCAAGCGCTACGGCGTAGTCTACTGCGTTCTGCGGGAGGCAAAGGACAACCCACACGGCGTCAGTGAGATCATGGTACGCGCCGAAGATGCCGCCAAGATCAACCGCATTGTGGAGAACATCAAAATCGCCACGGTATCCGACCCCGAAGTCATCCGTGAAAACGCGGAAACAGGACGGGATAAGAGTAAGGATGCCGCCGGGCAGACGGCTCCCGAACAGGAGCGCCCGCAAAAGAGTGAGGACGACCGGCTGCTGGATGAAATGATGGCAGCTCCTGCGCAGAAGCAGGAGGCTGCCCAAGAAAACCCCACGGCGGCTCGGACGGAGAAATCCCGTCCGTCCGAGCCTTCCTCAAAATCCAGAAAGAGATCCACCGAGGGTACTGCTAAGGAAGATCGTCCATCTGTCCGCGAGGAGCTGAAGGAGATCCGCCGTGAGCAGCAGGAGACGGAGGAGCGCAAGCCGACCGAACGCAGCAGACCCGCCAAGAGTACACGACCGCAAAATGAACACCGACAGACTCCGCCGAAAAAGCGGGTCAGAAAAAGTAAGGAGAGATAAGCTATGGCAAACTTCGATGATCTTTTTACCGCCCCCACTGCCACGGAAACGCAGAGCGACCGTCCGCAGCTGACCAAGGAGGAATATGCCGCCAAGAAGAAGGCGGAACGCGACAGCCTGTATGCACTGGCGGATGAAATGGCACAGGAGGTCATGCGGGACGGAGAAGCCTTTCGGGGCTTTTTGGATGTGCAGGCACGATTTGACCGCTATTCGGCCACAAACGCGCTGCTGATCTATGCACAGAACGATGAGGCCACCCGCCTGCGGGACTTTGACGGCTGGAAAGAACGCGGCATCTATGTCCGCAAAAACGAAACAGGCATTTCCATTCTGGAAGCCGGGGACAGCTATGTGACCGAGGATGGCCGCACCGGCTACTACTATAATGTGAAAAAGGTCTTTGACATCAGCCAAACGGATGCCAAACGCCAGCGGCAGCCGCAGGTGCATTATGATGACCGCCTGCTGCTTTCTGCACTGATCGCCAAGCGCCCGGTGCCCATTGAAATGGCCGACAGCGTGCAAAACGGTGCAGTGTATGACTATGAGCGCAAAACCATCTTCGTCCAGCGCGGTATGGACGGGCAAGACCTGTTTCGCAGCGTATCGCTGGCACTGGCTCGTGCCGAGATGGCGCAGCAGGAAAACAGTACCCCGCAGGCTGACGCCTTCAAAAGCTACTGCGTTTCCTATATGCTGTGCCGCAAGTACGGTGTGGACACACAGGGGTATGATTTCAGCCGCTTGCCCGATGAGCTGAAAAATGCGGAGCCGCAGACCATTCGCGGTGAGTTGACCGACATTCGTGACACGCTGCAGACCATGACCGGCAAAATGGTGCGGACGCTGGAGCAAAGCCGAGCGGCAGCGCAAAAGGAAACCGGAAAGGAGCGATGAGCCATGGAAAAACAGGATATGCGGGTATTGACCCTTGATCCGTATCAGCACGGCGTCGTGATCAATGCACTCAACAACCTGCGTAACGATTTGATCGAGGACAAACGCCCCACCGATATTGTCGATGAAGTTCTCATTAAAACCGTTGACGCACCGAGCAAATCCAAAAGAGTCAAGCAGAAAGATGAACGGTAAACAAAAATGGCTGTGGTATGCGACGGGGCTGATCCCTGCGGTGTGGCTGGGGCTTCTGATCGCCCCGGCTGCTTCCGGTGGCCTTCCCGAGATCCTTCGGCAATTTCCATCGGCAATGAATGAGCCGTTTCATATCGAGTGGTGCGAGGACAGCCTGAAAACTGTCCTCGTTTTCATTGCCCTGTATGCCATGGTGATCGGGGTCTATCTTTCCACCCGCCGTCATTACCGGCGCGGCGAGGAACACGGCTCTGCCAAATGGGGCAATGTGGAAACCGTGAACCGAAAGTATCGGGCACGCCCGCCAAAGCCAAACAAGGTGTTCACGCAGCACATCCGTATGGGGCTAAACGGCCGCAAGCACAAGCGCAACCTGAATACCGTTATCATCGGCGGCAGCGGCGCGGGCAAGACCCGTTCGTATGCCAAGCCCTGCCTGTATGAGGCTTGCCTGTCACCGCAGGGTTCGTCCTTTGTCTGCCTTGACCCCAAAGGCGAGCTGCTTCGCGATTCCGGACGGCTGCTGGAGGAAACCGGATATGAGATCCGGGTGCTGGATCTGCTGCACATGGAGAAAAGTCACTGCTATAATCCCTTCGTCTATCTGACCGATGACAACGAGGTGCAGATGCTGGTGACGAATCTATTCAAGGCGACCACACCCAAGGGCAGCCAGACCAATGACCCGTTTTGGGACACGACGGCCGCTATGCTGTTGTCGGCGTTGGTCTACTATCTCTACCACGAAGCGCCGCCCGATGAGCAAAACTTTCCGATGGTCATGGAAATGCTGCGCGCCGGTGAGGTGCGGGAGGAGGATGATTCCTACCAGTCGCCGCTGGATGTGTTGTTTGAGCGGCTGGAAATGCGCGACCCAGAGCATATCGCGGTCAAGTATTATAAGGACTATCACTCCGGCAGCGCCAAAACACTGAAAAGCATCCAGATCACGCTGGCGGCAAGGCTCGAAAAATTCAATCTCTCGTCTGTGGCGGCGCTGACCGCCACGGACGAACTGAATTTGCAGGATATGGGCGAAAAGCGTGTGGCACTGTTTGCGCTGATCTCAGACAGTGATACGAGCTTCAACTTTTTAGTATCCGTTTTGTATCAGCAGCTCTTTCAGCAGCTTTTTGACAGTGCCGACCATAAGCACGGCGGCAGCCTGCCCGTCCCCGTACACTTTTTAATGGACGAATTTGCGAACATCTCACTGCCGGAGGATTTTGACAAAAAGCTCTCCACCATGCGTTCCCGCAATGTGTTCGTGTCCATCATCCTGCAAAACATTGCGCAGTTAAAGGCGCTGTTTGAAAAGCAGTGGGAGAGCATTTTGGGCAACTGCGACGAGCTGCTGTATCTCGGCGGCAACGAGCAGGGATCCCACAAGTACATCTCGGAACTGCTCGGCAAGGCCACGATCGACACGAACACCTACGGAAGATCGTCCGGGAGAAACGGCAATTACAGCACCAATTATCAGATCACCGGGCGTGAATTGATGACACCGGATGAGGTTCGAATGCTGGACAACGGCAAGGCGCTGCTGTTCATTCGCGGCGAATTACCGGTCTGCGACGACAAGTTTGACATCATGACCCATCCGCTGGTGTCGCACACCCCGGACGGCGGCGCACCGCCTTATATCCACGGAAGCGCCGAGTACGCCATTGCAGCGATCACCATTCACGACCGGCTTCTGCCAACGGATCCCGTGGCAGTTCCGAGCGAAAACGAAACCCAATACGAGCTCCTTTCCAACGAGGAATTGGAGGCAATTTATGAGCTGGAGGAAAAACCCAATGAAGCATCTCAAAAGCACTAAGAAAAGCAAACACACCCACACCCGTCCTCTGCCTATAGGGAAAAAGAGCAGGGGTGTCCTGGCGGTCTATGCCGCTGTTGTGTTCACCGTATGTTGTCTGCCCATGACAGCCTTTGCCGCAGGAAATGACCCGTTGGCGGTCATCAACAATCTGTCTGATTTTATCTTCGGCGTGATCCGCGCGGTCGGTCTGATTCTGCTGGGCTGGGGTATTGTACAGATCGGTCTGTCCTTTCAGAGCCACGATCCCAGCCAGCGCAGCAACGGATTTCTGACACTTGCCGGCGGTGTCGTCGTGACCTTTGCTAAGGAAATCCTGACGCTGATCACGGGTTAATGGAGGAAAGGGTCATGGAAAAGTGCCAATGCTATATCCATTCGCTGAAGCAGGGTGAAAATCATGTGCTCGGAGAGGCGACGATTTTGAAACGCCTCGGAGACAATGACTATCTGGCAGAGTATAACGGCGTAAAATGCCACGCCATATTCAATCCCTTTGCCGGGCGCTACTTTGTGGATGATGTGTATGGAGTAATCCGCAGCACACCCAACCGGGGCGAGCGATAATCAAAATACGGCAGCGAGGGGCAGGCTTCGCGCCTGCCCCCTTATGCTGTCGGGAAAGGAGGAAGCTATATGAGTGATAATTGGGTCGTACAGAATCTCGAAAACGCACTTGAAACATGGAACGAAAAGCTGGCGGAGATATGGCAGCTGCTCACACAGTCCCCCGAAAACTTCAAGGGCGGCACAATATGGAATGTGATCAAGACCATTAACGGTACTGTGCAGGCCATCGGCTTGGCGCTGTTGGTGCTTTTTTTCGTGGTAGGTATCGTTAAGACCTGCGGCTCCTTTGCCGAGGTCAAAAAGCCGGAGGTGGCGATCAAGCTGTTTGTCCGCTTTGCATTGGCGAAAGCGGTCGTCACCTATGGGCTGGAGCTGATGATGGCGCTGTTTTCCATTGTGCAGGGCGTTATTTCCACTATAATGACGGCGGCCGGTATGGGCACAGCACAGCAGACCGTGCTTCCGGCAGAGATCGTGACCGCCATTGAGGACTGTGGCTTTTGGGAAAGTATTCCGCTCTGGGCAGTGACCTTGATCGGCGGATTGTTCATCACAATCCTCTCGTTTATCATGATCCTCTCCGTTTACGGGCGCTTTTTCAAGCTCTATATTTACACAGCTATCGCGCCGGTACCGCTGGCTACCTTTGCCGGTGAACCGAGTCAGCAGGTGGGTAAGAGCTTTCTGAAATCCTACGCCGCCGTTTGCCTGGAGGGCGCGATTATTGTGCTGGCCTGTATCATCTTTTCTCTGTTCGCATCCACTCCGCCCGTGGTCGATCCGAACGCAGCGGCGGTCACACAGGTGTGGTCTTACATTGGCGAGCTGATTTTTAACCTGCTTGTACTGGTGGGAACGGTAAAAATGGCAGACCGCGTAGTACGCGAAATGATGGGTCTTTAATTTGAAGGAGGAAATACAATGATTCAAAATAATGTAATTCGCAGCGATGATCCCCAGGCGGTGGAAAAGCTGCAAGCGAAGCTCGATAAGCTGACTAAGCAGCACGCACGTATGAAGGAGATCAACGCCTACTTCAAGAAACACGCCACGGCGCTGGGTTGTCCCGGCCTTTCGGACGCGGAGGCGACCAAGCTGGACGAGCGTGTGCAAACCGGCTATTCGTGGGAAAAGCAGCCCTATCCGTCTTATATACTCAGCGGCAACACAGCGGAAATGCGCAGACTTAGGCAGCGCATTGAGGAGGTGTCCCGAACACAAAACACGGAATATGTAGGCTGGGATTTTCCGGGCGGTCATGCCGAGGCAGACAAGGAAGATAATCGCCTGCGCCTGTATTTTGACGGAAAGCCCACGGAGGAACAGCGAAGCAAGCTAAAATATAACGGCTTCAAATGGGCACCGTCTGTCGGCGCATGGCAGCGTCAGCTCAATGACAATGCTATTTATGCTGCCTCGCGGCTGAATTTTCTCCGCCCGGAGAGCGGTGAAAGCCCCACGGCGCTCCAACCGAAAGCACCGGCTAAAAGCACACCGGAGAGAGGATAACGACTATGGAAATCAAGATTAACCGCGAGATACGCGAATATAAAGAGAATATGTTTTTCGGGCTGTCGCTGCGGCAGCTCGTTTTTTCTGTGCTGGCCTGCGGTGTTGCCGTCGGTATTTATTTCGGTCTGCGGAATGTGCTGGGTACGGAAACGGTCAGCTGGCTGTGTATCCTCGGCGCGGCTCCCTTTGCTGCCATGGGCTTTGTAAAATACCACGGCATGACGGCGGAAAAATTCGTGATCGCATGGGTACGCTCGGAATTTCTGATCCCCAGGCGGCTGACCTTCAAGCCGAAGAATTTATACCGCGAAGCCATGCAGGAAGCGCACGCCAAAGCCCAAAAACGACACTGACATTGGAAACTTGGGTGCATTTTGCCCTAAGTTCAAAACGACATCCGACCACACCCGAAGGAGGCAAAAATGCTGAAAACACTGAAAAACATCCGCCGCAGAGATACGGATAAATTTATGATCCCTCACAGCGTGCAGGAGGTGATCCCCATCCGCACGGTCTGGAAAAGCGGTATTTTGCTTGTGGGGCAGAACCGCTATAGCCGCACCTGGCAGTTTTCCGACATCAACTACGCGCTGGCCGGCGAGGAAGATCAGAAATCCATGCTGCTGGGGTACAGCGCCCTGCTGAACCTCTGCGACAGTAACGCCGACACCAAGTTGAGCATCGTCACCCGAAAGCTCAACCGCCGTGATTTTGAGGAATACATCATGATCCCCTATGAAAACGACGGCCGCGACCATTACCGCAAGGAATATAACGATATGCTGCTGGAAAAAGCATCCCACGCCAGCGGTATGATCCGCGACCTGTATATCACGGTGACGATCACACGCAAAAGCTATAAGGAGGCCGAAAGCTATTTCGCCCGCACCGGTTCAGAGTATACGCTGGCGCTCTCCCGCCTCGGCTCGCGCTGCACGGAGCTGGATATGATGGATCGGCTGCGCATTCTGCACGGCTTTTTCCGTCACGGCGAGGAAGCGGACTTTCATTTCGACCCAAAGCTGTCCATGAAGCTGGGTCACAGCTTTAAGGACTACATCTGTCCGGACAGCTTTGAATTTGACCGGGACTGTTTCCGCATGGGCGACCGTTACGGCCGTGTGCTATTCCTCAAGGATTACGCCGCCTATCTGCGGGACGATATTCTCTCGGAGCTGTCCGGTATTGACCGGCCGATGATCCTATCTATTGATGTGGTACCGATCCCCATGGACGAGGCGATCCGCGACGGAGAAAGCCGACTGCTCGGCGTAGAGAGAAACATCGTGGACTTTTTACGCAAGCAGCAGCAAAACAACAATTTCTCCGGCACGATCCCCTACGACATGGAAAAGCAGCGGGCGGAGATGAAGGAATTTCTTGACGACCTCACCTCCCGTGACCAGCGGATGCTTCTGGGCATGGTGACGCTGGTGCATACGGCGGACAGCAAGCAGCAGCTGGACGCTGACACCGACTACATCCTCGCCTCTGCCACACAGCGGATGTGCCAAATGGCCACGCTGCGATTTCAGCAGATGGACGGCCTGAACACAGCACTGCCCATTGGCGTGCGGAAAATTGATATTCTGCGCACCTTCACCTCGGAAGCGCTGGCGGCGCTGATGCCGTTCCGTGTGCAGGAGATCATGGAGCCGGGCGGCATTTATTACGGTGAGAACGCCATCTCCGGCAATCTGCTGCTGTGCAACCGTGCAAATCTGCTCAACCAATCCACCATCATTACCGGCGTACCCGGCAGCGGCAAATCTTTTTCGGCAAAGGAGCTGATCGTCTTTCTGGCGCTGGCCACGAAGGATGATATTTTGATCTGTGATCCCGAGCGCGAGTATTATGCGCTGGGTCAGGCGCTGGGCGGTGAGGTCATCCGCATTGCGGCGGGCAGCCCCGACCATATCAACGCCATGGACATGGTGGAGGGCTACGGCGATGGCGGCAACCCGGTAGTAGATAAATCCGAGTTTATCCTGTCCCTGTTTGAACAGCTTGACCGCGGCGGCATCGGCCCCTTGCAAAAGAGCATCATCGACCGGTGCGTAGACGCCGTGTATGCGGCCTATAAGCGCGGCGGCCCTGTCCCGACGCTTCGTGTTCTCCGGGAAAAGCTGCTGGCACAGCCAGAGGAAGAAGCCCGCGATCTGGCGCTGGCGCTGGAGCTGTTCACCACCGGCAGTCTGGATGCCTTTGCCCATGAAACCAATGTGGACACCCAAAACCGCATCGTTATCTATGACATTATGGATCTGGGGCGTCAGCTCAAAACCATGGGGCTTCTGATTATCACCGACGCCATGCTCAACCGCGTGACGGAAAACTGGCGCAAGGGCAAGCGGACGCACCTGTTCATCGACGAATTTCATGTGGTCTTTCAGAATCCGTACAGCGCGGATTTCTTTGATTCCGCATGGCGTCGCTTCCGTAAACGTGGTGCCTATCCCACCGCCATTACGCAGAATGTGGAGTATCTGCTGGATTCCGTTCAGGCCAGCACCATGCTGTCGAATTCCGAAATGCTGATCCTGCTCAATCAGGCTCCCAGCGACCGGGAGAAGCTGGCGGCACTTTTGAACATTTCCCCGGAGCAGACCGGCTATATCACCAATGCCCCGGCAGGCTGCGGTCTTTTGCGCTACGGCGGCGCACTGGTGCCCTTCAAAAATCAGTTTCCGAAAGATACAGAGCTGTACCGCCTTATGACCACTAAACCGGACGAGAGCATTATTGTGGGAGGTAATACGAAATGAGAGGTGCACAGAAACATCATGGCGGATATTAAAACAAAAGAGTCGGTTCGGGGCACGGTCAAGACCATTGACCGTGCTGCCGTTGTCTCTGAACGCATCAAATCTGCTGCCGTCCGCACCAAGGACACTGCGGATACCGCTGAAAAAAACGCCGCTCCTGCGGAGACTTCTCCGCAGGAGTACGGCGCACAGCAGATCAAAGATACCGTGCGCCGATGTGTGGCAGGAACCGAGGTTCAGCTGCAAAAACGCGGACGGCGCGGGTTTTCCGATGCGAAGCGCAGTGCCGGTAAAGCACGGGACAACATTCAGAAATGCAAGGATGCGTTCAAGGGAACCCAGCCGAAAAAAGCCACACAGCAAGCGGTTCAGAAAGCCGGAAAGGGTACGCTCAAAACGGCACAGTCTGCCGGAAAGGGCTCCGTAAAGGTCGCACAGAAGGGGGTCAAAACCGCGCAGCAGACCGGGCGGGCAGCAGTAAAAACAGCGCAAACCACGGCTAAGACCGCCAAGGTGACGGCAAAGGCTTCCGCAAAAGCGGCGCAGAAAACCGTACAGGCGGCAAAGGCGGCAGCCAAGGCTACGGTACAGGCCGTTAAGGTTGCCGCAAAAGCCACCGTTGCGGCGGTCAAAGCGATCATTGTCGGAACAAAGGCGCTGATCGCCGCCATTGCCGCAGGCGGCTGGGTCGCGGTAGTCGTCATCCTTGTGCTTTGCGTGGTCGGGCTGATTGCCAGTTCCTGCTTCGGCATCTTCTTCTCCGGCGAGGATAGCGGCACGGGACAGACCATGCGGCAGGTGGTACAGGAGATCAACACCGATTATCAATCGCAGATCGACGATGCAAAAGCAGGCAGCACCTATGACGAACTGGAAATGTCCGGCTCCCGCGCCGTCTGGCCGGAGGTGCTGGCCGTTTATGCGGTGAAAACCACTGCTGACCCCGATGATCCGCAGGAGGTCGCCACGGTGGACGATAGTAAGAAAGTCATCCTCAAGGATATTTTCTGGCAGATGAACGACCTGTCTTCCCGCACGGAGAGCAAGACTGAGGATGTCATCACTGAAACCGACGACGGCCACGGAAACATTGTGGAAACCGTCACGACGGTCACACGCACCTATCTCTATATCACGGTCAGCCACAAGACCGCCGAGGAAATGGCTGAGCAATTCGATTTCACCGCCGACCAGCGGCAGCAGCTTTCCGAACTGCTTGCCGAGGAAAACCGCAAATTGTGGTCATCCGTTCTCTACGGCATCTATTCCGGGGACGATGCCATCGTTACAGTGGCGCTGTCGCAGGTCGGAAATATAGGCGGCGGACCATACTGGTCTTGGTACGGATTCGGCAGCCGTGTGGAGTGGTGCGCCTGCTTTGTCAGCTGGTGTGCCGACCAGTGCGGTTATATCGACACCGGTGTCTGCCCGAAATTTTCCGGTTGCGGAAACGGCGTGCAGTGGTTTCAGGAGCGTGGGCAATGGCTGGACGGCTCCGCCAAGCCTGTTTCCGGCATGGTTATCTTCTTCGACTGGGACAACAAGGGCGGCTCCGGCCCCCAGGATGGGGAGGCTGACCATGTGGGCATCGTCCAGAAGGTGGAGGACGGAATCATCTACACCGTAGAGGGCAATTCCGGAAACCTCTGCCGGGTGAACCGCTATCCCATAGGACATTACGAGATTCTGGGGTATGGTGTTCTGTGCCCGTAACAAAGAAAATGGTGTCACCCCATCGGGTGGCACCATTTTTCTGAAAAGCAACGCAACAAACGAATTGACGATAATGTGCTAAATAGTATAATGAATTTGTAGTAAACTCACGGAAAAGGAAAGCGTCTGTAGATTTCGTAAATTTACCCCATTTGCGATAGCGCTGCCAAAAGCTGTTGATATTGGAGCGTTTCCGGAAAAACTGACGGAGACGGTGACGGCGCAAATTCTGCGGCCAGCGCCGGAGCAAGGAAGCAAATGCTTTGGATCACCCGCATTTTGTGCTCCAGGGACGAATGGACATAGACTTGAAGTGTAGTGCGGACATCCGCATGACCCAGCATCTCGCTCAGGCTCTTTACATCTATCCCACGCTCCACACAGCGGGAGGCGTATGTGTGCCGCAGCGTGTGAAAATTTCGGTACGGGATACCCGCTGCTTTCAGCAAAGCCCGGTACTGATATTGCATTGTCCGTGGCTCCATCGGCACATTTTTCCCAGTCAAGAGATAGTTTTCGCCGTTGGGATGGGACTGGACCAGCTTTTGCAGAAGGGCGGCCATGTCCCCCGGCAGCGGGATAGTACGCCGGGCGCTGTCACTTTTGGGCGGCAGCACCATCAGACTGGTGCGGTCCCCACTGCGGATGCGCTGTACGGTTTTGCGGACATGGACTACCCCATTCCGCAGGTCAATATCCTTATATTGCAGGGCGCACAGCTCCCCAAGACGCAAGCCGGTGTTCAGTGTCAGCAAAATGCCGATACCGGTTGTCGTCGGTTCGTCCATGATCATCTGTGCCAACCGCTGGATCTCGTCCGGATAGAAGATGTCGATCTGCTTTCGTCGATACGCTGGCAGCTCCACAGTCATCCCCGGACTGGGGCAGTCCAGCTTTTTGGCGCTGTATCTCAGGATGGACTTCAATAACACCCCCACGTCTCTGGCGCTCTTCCCGGAAAGACCGTTTTTCTGTAACCGACGAAGAAATTCGGAAATTTGGTTCGCCGTCAGTTGGCTGAGAAGAACGGCCCCAAAAACGGGCAGAATATAGTGTTCCAGTACATAGGTGTACCTGGCAAGGGTGGATCGTTTCAAGTCATCCTGCTTGTCCGCAAGAAACCGCTCCGCAGCCTGATTCAGTGTGAGCGAGGAAGCTGCTACCGGCGCTTCTCGACAGGCGTCCAAACATTTCTGCCGTTTCGCACGGCACTCCCGATAGCTTCCGGCATAAACATAGCCGTACTCGGCCCGGCCGGAGGGCGACCGTCCCCGGATATACCGCCCCTCCCACCGGCCATCTTTTCGCTTGTAAATGTTCTCTCCACGCTTCGGCATATAGGCTCCTCCTTGACGATGTATTTGACGGCGTATTTTACTTGCATTTCCCGTTTTGACCGATACAGTTGGCACAAATGCGCTGAAACCGAGTATAACTATCATGCGTATTTGTAATTTGCATGAGATTTTGCTAAATTCCGGCAATACGGTCATTGACTTTTGCGGTGAGTGCCGATATAATATGGATGGTTAGATAGATTTAGGTATCGCAAATGGGGTAAATTTACGAAACCCCATTTCCGGAATTCCTATTCTATCATTCCCCATCAAGCCTAAGTTGATTCTCGAAAATAAAATAATTGAATCCAATGATGCGACACGGCGGTCATCCGAGCCGGAAACGGCCAGGTGATTGCCTAAAAGGAAAGGGGTGTAATGCCCCATGCGGTCGGCACTGTAAGCGCAAGGATATGATCGAGGCGGGAAACCGCTGGGGCGAAAGCCCGTCATTGCGAGAAATCGTGAGAAGGTAGATCATGGACGCAGAGGAAGATCCTCGTGGCGCAAGTCAGTAGAATTGTGTAGTTTAGGATTCCGGGCAGCGGGCGCTCTCTCCGTGGTGCTATATGGCAGGAGTGTACGCTGATGACCCATTATGGGTTTATCGGCGTATTATTTTTACCATTTACGAACACGGAGGAGGTGTGCCCCTATGGGGAAGGTCGCAGGCGCTCAGAATTTTGACGGCAAGAACTGGCACGAACAGCACATCGCAAAACGGACACGGGCGGCTCTGGACGAGCAGGACCGGGCCTTTGCGGAGCGTCATGCCGGGGATACGCTGGCGGAATTGGCTTGTTATCTGCGGCGCTGCGCCGAACATTGGGGACGGTCCCCTGCCCCATGTGAGATCGTCGGCGGAAGCTACATTGCCGAGCGGTTCGGCAGTTGGTCGGACGCTCTGCGGGCGGCGCACCTGAATCCTGCGTACAGCCACCCGCATAACCGGTCCAATGGCCGATATCAACGGGAAAAGAAACGCCAAATCGAGCTGTACCGGGTGGAGCGGGACGCCAAACGGGCGGAACGGGAAAAGAAAAATCTGGAGCGCCAGCGGGTCAACGCCGCACGGGCGGCGGCCAAGCAGGCGGACGAGCCTTGCGAAGCCGAGCCGACAGAGGCCGCTCTCTGAACGGCAAGCAATTTCGGTAAGCACGTTGCCAAAGCGGCAGCGAGTTTATAATAAAAATTCTCTAAGGAGGAAAACAACATGAAGAAAAGGCTTTTGTCTCTGATCATGGCTGTCATGATGGTCGTTGTGCTGGTCGTCCCGGCCGCAGCTGCCACCACGGACACGAATGAGCCCGCCACGGTGACCGTGTACATCACAGAGGGCTTGTTTGACGAAGGAGGCTTTGCCAATGGGGCCCCTCGTCAGCAAGCGTACATCAAGGACGGGGAGCCTGATGCTTCCGACTGGATGACTCAGCTGCCGTTCGACGAAGAATTCACGCCTATGGTTTTGGACAGCGACACCATCGCTGCACTCATGGATCGCAGCCTGTACAGCGCTCCTGATTCCTACACCGAAGAAAATCCGAACCCCAATGTACTGGATGCAATTATTGTTGCGCTCATGCTGAATGGCTATACGGATATCGCTGGCGGCTGGGATACCATTAACACTCCGAATGGTGGCTATATCCATACCGTAGCACCCGTGCAGCCCACCTATCAGCCGACTACGCAGGAGACCATTGCCGGAACTACCTACAATGTTTACCGTGGCTTTGGTTGGAACATCGCCTGCACTCAGGGTGACAGCATTCAGGCCCTCAGCCTGTATGGCACCAACTATTCCCTGACTGATGGAATGGTAATTGTATTTGACTTCAGCGCTTATACTCTGTACGATGTGAATTGACCTAAAAATTTCTCATGCGGAGGGGCGGGATAGCCCGCCCCTCCGCATTTTGAATAGCATTTATTTGCGTTTGGTCAAAGAGTTCTATCAACAAGTCATTAGATTATCTCCATGAACACAGGAGAAAGTCTAAATGCGTAGGAGGTACCAATGAAGAAACGAAATGGGCGCAAGATTATTGCCTGCGCATTGGCTTTTGTGCTAATGATAGGTGTGCTGCCCACTCAGGCATTTGCCGCAACGGACTCTGAGCTCAAGGAGATACCCTCCGTCGAAACAGCAGAGCAAAGCGTTGACAACGTAGAGGAAGTTTCCGATGGAAACAACGGCTTAGATCCAGTTCAAAATGATTCTGAAACTGATTCAGAAAACAAAAGCATAGGCAACTTTGAATTCTATATTGCAACCAGTTCACAAAGCGTTAAATTAGCAAGCATTAAAGACAATGGTAAAAATACGATCTATATTCCTGTATCGTTAATGTCTAAGACCGCTATTCTTGATTTCACTATTAAATCGGATAGTACTGAACAATTTTCTGTTGCGTATAGCGAGTTTGATATAGACGGAAACGAAAAGGAAACTCTTACACTAAAGGAATCCAATGCTGGAACAGTAAGCATCAATGGAAGTTACCGAGAACAATATAGTTTCTTCCGGTACATATCGGCTAATAACCTCAAATGGACAAAAACTATCGAGTTATCCTACGATGGAGAATCGGTTGAGTACACTGTAGTTCCTTTTTGCGATGTGACTAAACTATCTGTTACAGAAACTGCAGGAGCAAAGAACACCCGTCCTATGCAGTTACTGGCTGATGGGACATACACCACGACTGTTGTGGCAAATAGTTCCGTGAAAATCACGGCTGGCGGTGGAATTCAAAACGTGGATACAACTGCCATAGATGGAGCAGGCTCTTCGGTTACCAAGACATTCAGTGGTGATGAATCCCTCAATATTCGTATCAGCAGCAAAGTTGAGGGAGTCGAAGCGAGAGAATACACTCTCAACGTAAAGTGTATAGAAAAGGATTATTTCCCCACGTTTGTAGGTGGAACAAAGCCCTCGGCTGCCGGTATCAAACTTACAGTAGCGCAAGGAACCAAAGACTTTTATTTGGATTCAAGCGAGTATATTGATGCTGAAAGTATAAGTGCGGACACTGTATATGAATGGACTCTTTTGTCTACAAAAGCTGTAGTAAGCACCGAGGCAACCTGCCTTGTGAATACCGACGCTGTGGCCGGAGCAGTTTTTTATACTTGTAAGGTTACCAACATTGTAGACGGCTTCTCTTATTCGACATCTTATAGATACAATATCAAAATAAGTGCAGAAGCTTTGGATGCGCCCAAAGTTAGCATAGCCCCCAAAATTATTACCTGTGATTTTGGAAAAGAAGCAACTCCTCTGAAAGTAGAGCTGAAAGATGCCGCCTTAGGCGTACAGTTCCACTATCAGTGGTATAGTAATACGGTCAACGACAATAGTAACGGGCAGTTGCTTCAGGGAGAGACAAAAAGCAGTCTTATAGTTCCTACTAATACAGTCGGCACGACATGGTATTATTGCGTCGTATATAAGGTCTTTGATGGAAAAACAAGCCCGACCGCAACAACGGAGTGTGCGCAGGTCACAGTTAATCCTTGGAAAACCGATATGAACGGTGATGGGTCGGCTGACAGCCCCTATGAGATTGCTACTGTTTCGGATATTGAATACATACGGGATTCTGTCAATTCCGGTCTTTCCTTTGATGGAGTATTTTTTAAATTTGTTTCCGATATTACATTGCCGAACGGCTGGACTCCCATCGGATGCACGGTAGATGGAACTAACAAATTTGATCCTCGGAATCCCGATGAGAAGGATAACCTCCGTGCTTTCTCCGGCACGATCCTCGGCAACGGTAAACTCCTGACTGTCCCCAAAGGTGGCAAACCGTTGCTGGCTTATGTTAAGAACGCCACGGTCAAGGATCTGAACATCTACGGTGAAGAGATCAACGGCTACGGTCTGGTAGATGGTCTTCACGGTGTCGGCTTTACAAGTGAAGACACTTTTGCGATCATCATCGAAAATGTGACGCTTAAATCCGGCACCAAGACGCTGAAATCTGGCTTAATCGGTGCAGAAGTAGATATGGATGTTAACGGCTTTGCCGGGGCGAGTGCCGCTTTTATTACGACCATCCGTAACTGTACCATTGAAAAAGATGTCGTTGTCGGTTATGACGGCACTCAAAGCGAGATTGGCGCATTTGCCGGTCGATTCCAGGGCATCATCGAAAATTGTGTCAGCCATGCCACTGTCAAAGGTGTGGATTATGTAGGTGGCATCATTGGTTCCCGTGACAATGCTATGGGACAGTGCACAGTCAGCAAATGCAGCTTTGACGGCACGGTAATCGCCAGCGGCAAATTTGCCGGTGGTATTGCAGGTACAATGTATACCGGTGCAGCAGCACCGAACGGCATTAAGACAACCATTGAGGCGTGCGTGGCTTCCGGTTCTATCAATGGCAATGAGAACGTCGGCGGAATTACCGGCGGCGACATGAAGGTCAATCAAGCGTGGAATAGCTACTCTATTACCGGAAATACATTTTCCGGCAAGGTCAGCGGCGCAAAGAATGTGGGCGGCATCATCGGATACTATCGCAGCCTGAATAAGTTTGACAACATTGCTGGAAACGCTTACCTGAAGGGCTGCGGGGCTGAACAAGGAATCGGAGCTGTTGATTATGTAGATACCAGTTGTGAAACGCACGAAACAGCGAGCGGTGCGACATACTTCGATACATCGAAGTCGCTCCCTGATATTTATGGCGTGACGAAAGAGAATCATAATCGTACAGATGATCCTTTGGGCAAAGATGCCAGCAACTTGACGATGGAAGTTGAAGATGCAACAACGCCTATCTGCTATAAGCTGGACATTTCCGGTGATTACAAGACAACGTATACGATTGGAGAAGCCCTTGACCTCAGTGGAATGGTCTGCACAGCGCATTGGACGATGAACAAGGCTGATACGGTTGTGGACACCAAAGATATTGAGATCACCGGCTTTGACACCAACCAGCGTGGTGAGCAGACCGTGACGCTGGCCTACGGCGCTGCCAAGGTGACCATCACCGTCACCGTGCTGCTGCCTGCGGGCAAGGATATTACCGTGTCCTTCGCTCTGCTGGGCGACTCCGCCCACGGCGACAGCGGCGACAAGCACACGCTGGCTGACAACAACCTGGAAACCTGGATCGACACCACGAAGGTCACGGTCAGCAACAACGCCACCGTGCTGGATGTGATCCTGGCCGTCGTTGGCGATAAGTTCGACATCAAGAACGAAAGCGGCAACTACATTCAGGCCATCACCCCCAAGGACGGCACGGAACTGGCTGAGTTTACCAACGGCAATCTCTCCGGCTGGATGTACACCCTCAACGGCGTACACCCCAACCTGGGCGTTGCACAGCAGTACCTCAACGAGGGCGACGTGATCGTGTTCCACTACACGGATGATTACCTGAAGGAATACGAGGCCGAGCAGAACCGCACCAAGACCGCCGAGGAGGTCATCGCCATGATCGACGCCATCGGCACGGTGGACCTCAGCAAGGCCGGTGCCATCAGCGCCGCACGTTCTGCTTATGACAAGCTGACCGACGCCGAAAAGGCTCTGGTCACGAACTACAACGTCCTGGTGGAAGCCGAGGCTGCCTACGCCAAGCTGGTGGCCGAGATGGGCAAGAAGCTGGATGAAATTTACAAGACCACCGGCGACTTCATGGGTACCCTGGGCACCCCCACGGTGAACTCCATCGGCGGCGAGTGGATGGTCATCGGCCTGGCCCGCAGCGGTCGCCCCGTACCTGCCGGGTACTATGACAATGTGGTGGAGTATGTGAAGGCCAAAGCTGACGCAAATGAGCGTCTGCACCCGGCCAAAGTCACCGACAACGCCCGGGTGATCCTGGCCCTGACCTCTATCGGCAAGGATGTCACCAATGTGGGCGGCCATAACCTGCTGAAGGGTCTGGATAACATGGACTATATCCAGACCCAGGGCATCAACGGCCCCATCTGGGCGCTCATCGCTCTGGATAGCCACAACTATCCCACTATGGGCGATGTGACCCGCGAGAAGCTGATTCAGGTGATCCTGGATGCCCAGCTTTCCAACGGCGGCTGGAACCTCAGCGGCAACGACGCAGATCCTGACATGACCGCAATGGCCATTCAGTCTCTGGCTCCCTACTACAAGGAGAACGAGGCTGTGAAGGCCGCTGTGGACAAGGCGCTGGATGTGCTGTCTGAGCTGCAGCTGGCTACCGGTGGCTTCGGCAGCTGGGGCACCGAGAACAGCGAATCCTGTGCTCAGGTCATCGTGGCACTGACCGCTCTGGGCATCGACCCGGCCAAGGACAGCCGCTTCATCAAGAACGGTCTGACGATTCTGGATGCGCTGGCCAGCTACTATGTGGACGGCGGCGGCTTCCGCCACATTGCCAGCGGCGACCGTGACGGCATGGCCACCGAGCAGGGCTACTACGCTTTGGCTGCCTACTATCGCTTCATCAACGGTCAGACCCGGCTCTATGATATGAGCGATGTGACGATCAAGGCAAACGACCAGCCTGTCCAGCCCACCGACCCGACGACCCCCGGGACGCCTGCGACCGGGGATAATCAGCCGGTCATGCTGTGGTTTGGTTCTGTGCTGATTTCCGGTGCTGCGATCCTTCTGCTGGCTCAGAAGAAAAAGAAAGTCCGGTAATCCCATTTAGGGCCTTTGCGCCGGGGCGCACTCATGCGTCCCGGCGCAATTTCAAACAACGTGCTGGATTTTAGGAAATGCCTATACAAATGAAGAATGTGAACTATCCCTAAGACCCATCATAGAAATCCATATTGGAATGTAGCGCAAACTGCCCGAATGGTGCGGTTTCTGCACTTACGCTTTGAACCGGCTCTGCTATGCCTTTGGCATGGCAGAGCCGGTTTTTGCTTTTGCGGAAGAAACTCTGAGGTGGTTCCCCAACCGATTTAGAAAAGGCGTGCTCATTCACACCTTCCGGCGCAGGAGAATCCTTCCGCCTGTGCCGCTCCATGCAGACTGCAGCAAAGGCAGAAAATCTTCTGATTTTTCGGTATTTCGTCCCATAGCAAGCAGAAAATGTGCGGCCAATAGGTGCCGTGGCCCTCCTCCCTCAATATGAAACCCAAAATTCATATTGAAACGGAGGAAAATACTATGGATGGAAACCATCCGAAAAACAAAGGCACGCATCCACGCCGTGCAAAAGCGAAAGACAACCCCTACACGATTTACACAACCGGCTCCGATAACGACCATCCGAAGTACATTCTGGAGTTTACGGACGGCCAGAAGCGGCCGCTGCGGCTTGAAATAGATCAGGCGCTCTACGAGCTGTTTGACCAATTTGAACTGGAGGACAAGCGCTTTCTGAACGAGGTAGACCGGCACTATGAGCACATTGACCTGACCGAAGCCGAGATAGAGCATCGGGCAGCCTTCCCGAAGGAATCTCTGGAGGAAGAAATCGGCCGGGTGCTCCTCTACGAGGAATTACATAAGGGAATTGCACAGCTGACACAAACGCAGCAGCGGAGATTGGCGCTCTACTATTTCCACGGGCTTACCTATGAGCAGATTGCAGCAGCGGAAGGATGCCGGTATCAGGCCGTCCGGGATTCGGTACGGTCCGCAATCCAGAAATTGAAAAACTTCATGAGTGAGTAACCTAACTATGGGGCGGCAGAAATCTTCCGCCGCCCCATCCCTGCATAACGAAAACCAAGAAGGGGCTATCTCACTTAGAGACAGCCCCTTTTCGTATACCTAAATTTGATTGCTATTTAGCCACCGGCAGCATAACCGCCGCCAATATCTTCGCCCAAACCTACGCAGGTATACATCCAGCAAATCTCATCCCCCTGCTGCAGCGCATAGCGGGAGCAACCGTAGTTGGGGAACCAGCCATTGACCTTGTACATCCAGCCGGACTGGCTGCCAACATCGAACTCATACAGATTCGCAATTCCTTCGACATAGGCACTGTTGTAAATCGGCGTCCAACTTGATTCCATGTGTATGCCCCGCTCCCGGCAGGTGCGCTGCAGTACGTCGAAGACGCTTTCGCCCTCGGAGAATGTTACCGTGGTCGTGTCAAGAATGATGCCATCGGAAGGAACGATTCCCTTTTTAGATTCTTTCACCTTGTCCATGTTGTCAAGGATCGTTTTGCAGGTAATGGAGATCGTGCAGGTATATTTCGTCGATGTATCGACTTCGGCATCTTCCGGCTCCGCAGGTGCGGGCTTTCCATCCGGTACCGGGTCGGTTTGGTATTTATCCTTTCCCGTTGAGGGGTCAATCTCCTGTTTACCGCTTGTAGAAGGCGTTTCCTGCGCACTGTCAGACGGCGTCGTATCCTCCGGTTTCTCCGTATCCGTGGATTCATCTGATGGAGTATCCGTATCAGAGGGTGTCTGCACTTCCTCCCGCTGCGGAGGATCAGGGACATTATCAGCAGGCTTACCGCTCTGACCAAACGAAAAGGCCACCACAGACGTGACCAGCACCGCAACGATCAGTGCAGCACCGATTCCAATGGACAGCAGTTTTTTCTTCTTTGGCTTTTCCGGCTCCGGCTGCGGTTCCAGATGCGGTTCTTCAAACAAGCTCATACTGTGACTCCCTTCTGCAAGTAGATTTTCTGCTACACAGACGCTTTTTAGATTGGACAGCAGTTAGGTATAATAATCAACTACTATTATACATATTCTAATAATAAAATCAATGTTAATGCTGTGGTTTGCTAAGAATTCCTGCCTGTATTGCATGGCAGATAAAAATTTTTCAAATCGTGCCTTGTAAAATGGGCTTTGAGTGAGGAAGAAGGTAGAGAGACAGAAACTCTCTACCTTCTCTCTGCTTGTGCGGCGAGTGGTCAAGTGTACCTTGACAACCCCATACCCATTCATCAAGTACATTCCCATAGGCGATGCGATGAGCAGAAGCTACCTTAGCAGCTGCGCCATGACCTGCCGGATGAAGCAGCCAGACTGCACCTAATGTTGATTTTCTGTCTGCGTTTTGTTTCTGCCGACAGTGAGCGAGAAACAGCCGCTATCATCACACGGCGGCTCCGTGTGTGGCCATGACCGTCTGTGGGGGCGATACTCCTGTCCGGCCATAAAGTCGAGCGTTGAAGCGGTTTCTGCCGTAGTCCGTCGTAACAAGTGGGGGCAGCTCGGAGAGATCCTCGGAGGGGTGCAATTCCCGTGGAGCCGACAGCCATCGGCCGCTTGATGATTTCCTGTGCAGGTGGGGCGTCGAGGACAAATGACCTGCAGCAATGATGTATAACCGGCTGGGAGAAATGCTACTTTCTCCCAGCCCTTACTTAGCCGAAGCGAATACGGCATCATTTGTGAAAGCGGAGGTGAACCAGCTTGACCAACGAAGAACTGAACACGGCCTTATATGAAAAGATGTTTTCCGAACAGGAGACTTACCGGGCGTGGCTGCTTGCCCAACCACCGGAAGAAATTCTGAATCACACCTATGAATATACCGTGCGGGAAGATATTCTGATGTCTCTGGAATACAACAGCCTGCCGAACACACAGGTGCAGGCGTTGCTGAAATCCCCCAGTCCCCTTGCAGATGTGTTTGCGGCATGGGAGGACCGGGAGACAAGCTATATGGAGGAAATCTGGCAGACTGTCACAGGCCGAGCCAAAGAGGAGACACAGAAGTTCCGGAACGCACAAAAAGAGCGATAACAGTAAAGACCGGTTGGGAAAGCCAAGCGGTCTCTTTACATAGCCGCAGCAAACGGCAATGAAGGAGGTTTTACATGAGCCGCAAATATTTACGGGGCGAGATCTACTACGCCGACCTCGACCCCGTTGTCGGATCAGAACAAATGGGGACACGTCCCGTGCTTATCCTTCAAAACAATGTTGGAAACCATTTTGCGAGGACGGTCATCGTTGCACCGATCACCAGCCGCATCCATACAAAATCAAAGATACCCACACACAGCAACATCGGCATGATCGGCAGAATGAAATATCCCTCGGTGGTCATGCTGGAGCAGCTGCGCACCCTGGATAAGCGCCGCATCGGTTACTATATCGGCAAACTTCCCGAAGAAAAAATGCAGGATGTGACCAGAGCGCTGTGCGTCAGCCTTGCCATCCGCCAGAATACAGCGAAAGGAATGTGAACCGCAATGGAAAAATTGTTTACCCGGAAGGAAGCTGCCGAACTGCTGGGGATCAGCATCACGACTCTGGATGCGGCGAGGAACAGCGGCCTCATCGCCTATGTGCAGTATGTTCCCAATGGCTGCGTTTTCTTTACCAGCGCCAGCCTTCAGGAATATGTGGCCAAGTGTACGCACAGAGCAAAGCCCGTGGAGAAGAAAACGACCTACCGCAATGTGCGAAAGGATAATTCGCACATTTGAAGAATTGCCACCCATCTGATAAAACAGAAGCAACGCAGCAATGCGTAATACTCTTGGAGGTGAGATAATGGCAGGAAAAAGAAGCAGGATCCCGAAGTACGGCACGGTCGAAATCAAAGGACACACCTACTATCGGACGACCATAACGGATAGTGAGGGAAAACAGCGCACCCTCTATGCCAAAACATGCGAGGAGCTTTATGACAAGGAGCTGGATGCCCTGTCACAGTTGGACGATGACCGGCAGCGCAGGAAATCGCCTACAGTGGCGGACTACTGCGAAAAGTGGCTGGTGATGCAGTCCGCCCATGTACGCACAACAACGCTGACAGACTATACCTCTAAGGTGCGCCGGAACATTATTCCGTATCTCGGAGAGAAGAAAATCGCAGATGTGACCTTGGATGATATTCAGCTTGCCCTTGTGCCGGTCTCCAAAAAATCCGCCTCGGTGTATAAGTCAGTCATCGTGATCTATAAGTGCATTTTCCGGGCAGCAGAGGAAAGCCGGATCATCAAAAAGAATCCCACGGTGTACCTGTCCCCAAAGGGAGGCGGCGTACCGCAGGCGGAAAAACAGCCTTTGACAGACGAGCAAGTACAGCGGCTGTTGGATGCGGTTCGTGAATTGCCGCCCTATGTTTTTATCATGCTGGGGCTATACGCCGGTTTACGGCGGGAAGAAATTCTCGGTCTGCAATGGGATTCAGTTTACTTGGACACCGAGGCACCGTATTTGACCGTGCGCAGAGCATGGCACACGGAACACAACCGACCCGTCATATCAACAGAGCTGAAAACCGCTGCCGCAGAGAGAAATATTCCGCTGCCGGATCATCTGGCGGCTTGTCTGAGAGAAACCAAGAAAAAATCAACCTCGGATTTTGTTGTAGCGAATCGGGACGGCGATCCACTCAGCTACACGCAGTTTAAGCGGCTCTGGCAATATGTTGTGACCCGGACGGCAAAGCCGAGGATCGCCCGCAAGCAAGTGGACGGGAAATATGTGAAGTATATGCTTTACCCGGAGCTGGGAGAAAAGGCACGGAATAACGGCCATGTGGTGTATAGTCTGGACTTTGAGGTGACGCCGCATTTGCTGCGGCATACCTATATCACCAACCTGATCCATGCCTCCGTCGATCCCAAGACGGTACAGTATTTGGCAGGTCATGAAAACAGCAGGATCACCATGGACATCTACGCCAAGGTGAAATACAATCGACCTGACGATGTGGTAAAGGTTATGACCAGCGCCTTCGCTGAATGGGACGCTTCATAAATTAAGTTGTACGCACACAGGGCGGGGAAGAAATTCCTCGCTCTGTTTTCATGCCGGTTTGCACCTTTGCGCCCAACGCTGATTTCTGGTAAAACGGATATGCCAATACATAAGGCTAAGAAAGGAAGGTACTTATGGCGAAGAAGAAACAGAACATACCGGCATACGGCACCGCCGAGATCAACGGTGTCACCTATTTCCGTACCAGGATCACTGACGCCGATGGAAAACGGGTTCCCATTTACGCTTCCACCTGTGAGGAGCTATACAAAAAGGAACAGGACGCACGGCAGCAGGTACAGGACATCCTTTTTCGGAAGCAAAACCCTACCGTAGAAGATTATTGTGAAAGATGGCTGCTCATGCGTTCAGCCACGGTAACACAAGATACGCTGCGGAATTATCGCAGGGAGATGTATAAGTATATTGTCGAGCCGCTTGGGAACCTGTATCTTTCCGATGTGACGGCCGACGACATCAAGCTGGCGCTTGTTCCTGTGTCCAAAAGAGCAAAGCACACTTTTGATACCGTCAATATGCTTATTAAAAGCGTCTTTTACTCGGCAGAGCGCAGCGAGGTCATCGACTACAATCCTGCTGCTAAGATCAGCGCCAAGGGCGGTGTGCCAGGTAAACCGATGGACGCACTGACGGATGAGCAGGTAAAAAAGCTGGTAGATGCAGTCAAGGGCCTTCCCCCGTATGTGTTTGTCATGCTCGGCCTGTACGCAGGTCTACGGCGTGAGGAGAGTCTTGCTTTGCAATGGGACTGTGTGTTCCTGGACACGCCGACCCCATATATTTCTGTCCGGCGTGCATGGCGGGGAAGCCACCGGAAAGAGCCGGAGATCTCTACCGTATTAAAAACTCCGGCATCCCGAAGGGATATTCCCATTCCAAAGTGTTTGGTGGAGTGCCTGCGAGAGGCAAAACGATCTTCCAAATCTGCCTTTGTGATTTCAAATCGTAAGGGTGGCCCCCTTTCTGAGGGCGAATTTGTGGGAGTTTGGTACCATGTTAAGAACCACACCGCAGGAGAGAAAATCAACTACAAGTATGTGAATGGGGAACACATCCGTTATACGACCTGCCCCATTCTCGGAAGCCATCGAAAAGGCTCCCCGAACCATGTGTATAGTCTGGACTTCCATGTGACCCCGCACCAGCTTCGCCACACATACATTACGAACCTCTTATATATGGGGGTAGACCCCAAGACCGTGCAATATCTCGCCGGGCATAAAAACAGTAAAACAACTATGGACATTTATGCAAAAATCAAGTATAATAAACCCCAAGAACTTCTCCCTGTCGTAAACGCTGCGTTACGGCCTGTCGCAATGTCTTGAAAATACCCGTTTTTAACGATGTTTTCTGTTAATATACGGGCTAAGTCCAGTTGCGACATCCTCAAAAGTGTTGGAATATCAAGGGGAATCGGGATTTTTTTCAGCCCAGTACGGCCTCAAAGCCGCCCGTCGGGCTCCGCAGTTCAGCAAGCGCTGATTTTGGCCGATTCTACAATTTCAAAGCAATCAAAATCCCGGAAAACGCTCGTTTTCCGGGATTTTCTTATATCCGCACGTCTGATTCAAAAAAATAACGTCCACATTTTCTGTGAGCGTTACTGTTGCCATATTGATTTCAGATACAAAATGCGGCATAGAGAGGAACGATTTTTTTATTGTCCTCGAAGCCGAAGTTTTTGGCAGAGAGCTTGATCGCATAAGCAGGCTTGTAGGTGTCCATATAGACCTTTAAGCTCTTGGCTCTGGTGTTGTCGGCAGGGGTGTATCGACATAAAAAGACAATTCCAGGGCATTGCGTTGATTTTGCTGAGCATTTTGCTGGTGCTGGCCTATGGGGACGCTGCCTTTTTCGATCTGAGTTTCCGGTGGTCGTTGGTTTTCTCGATTCTGGGCATTGCCGGGACCGTGCTGGTCTTTCTACCTAGCAAAAAGTACTGATCGGGAACTGCATTCCACCCTCGCCGGTATAAATTTCCTCCTCTTTGGGCATCCTTTTCTTCGCAAGGAGGCGGAAATTGATGGTAAAAGGCGTGTGCAGGCAGGTCATCGTGGTCAAAGGCCCGGACCCCAGGCTCTTTGAGCAGGCGATCTTCATTCTGAAAGAGGATGCCGTGAAGGAAGGCATCACGGATGAGGCCCTTTTGAAGGAGGCGGAGCGTCTCAGCCGTCCCCGCCCCCGGAAAATTTTTCGGCAGGCCCTCTGGACATTGGCCGGAGCCGGGGCCACGGGGCTTGTCTGGCTTCTGACAGCTGTGCTGTGACTTGCGTTTCCCGGCAAACTATGATATAATCCTCCCAAAATCGGGAGGAATCGAAGATGAAGCTGGGAAATCTGGAAATCGAAACGCCGCTGGTGCTGGCCCCTATGGCGGGGGTCACGGACTGGGCCTTCCGCAGCATTTGTGCGGAAATGGGAGCAAGTATTACGGTGACGGAAATGGTCTCCTCCCGGGCCCTGGTCTATAAGGACAAGAAAAGCGCCGCATTGTTGAAGAAAACCCCCATGGGCATCTGCGGGGCGCAGATTTTCGGAAACGACCCGGCGGTCATGGCCGAGGGGGCCCGGCTGGCCCTGGAAATTTCCGGCTGCGACTTTCTGGACATCAATATGGGCTGCCCCATGCCGAAAATCGCCAATTCCGGCGACGGCTGCGGCCTCATGCGGACCCCGGAGCTGGCAGAGGCCATCGTCCGGGCGGTCAGCCAAGCGGTGGACGTGCCGGTGACGGTGAAGTGCCGCCTGGGCTGGGACAAGGGCAGCATCAACGTGCTGGATTTTACCAAGCGCATGGAGCAGAGCGGCGCCGCCATGATCGCCATCCACGGCCGCACCAGGAGTATGCTCTACACCGGTGTCGCCGACTGGGACACCATCCGTAAGGCCAAGGAGCAGCTTTCCGTGCCGGTCATTGCCAACGGGGACATTGTGGACGCCCCTTCGGCGCTGAAATGCCTGCATTGGACCAAAGCCGACGGGCTGATGATCGGCCGGGCTTCCTTCGGGGACCCCTGGCTCTTTCAGCAGGTCCGGGCCGCCATGGAGGGTCGGGACATTCCGGAGCGGCCCTGTTTGCAGGACCGGGTAGCCACGGCGGTGCGGCAATTTGAACTGGCCAAAGCCGACAAGGGCGAACACATCGCCTGTCTGGAGGCCCGGAAGCATTTTGCCTGGTATCTCCGGGGCGTTTCCCACAGCGCTTACTATAAAAATCAAATCTCGTCCATTGCAACCATGGAGGATATTTACGCCATTGCGGCGGGCATCTGCAAAGACTTACAATAATTTCATGGAATCAAACATCCGCCGACGGGCATCCTACGCAGGAAAGAAGGTGCGTAAGATGGGTCGGCGGATATTGCTTTTTTTGTTGATTGGTTCCCTGTGCGTGGTGAATGTGGGGGCGGAAAGCATCAAATGGGTGGATTTTTCCGTGAGCGAAGCTTCCCTGCGCTATGCCATGGACCAGGACATCGCCACCTTTGAGCAGGAGCCGCACCTGAGCTGGATCGACATTCTGGCTGTGGCCGCCTGCCGCACCGGGGGAAAATGTCCCCTGGCCTCGGTGAAGAAAGCGGCGGCAGACCTAAAAAGCGGCAAGGGCCCCACGGAGCTTCCCGGCGTCAGCGAAAAGCTGTTTTCCTATTATCACACCGCCTACAATGCTCTGCTGGGCGGGCTGCTGGGCAGCTATGCCATCGAGATCAACGGCGAATGGCGGCCCGCTTACGGCCTGAAAGCCTTCTCCCCCATTGCCGCCGGATACGGATACAGCCATTGCGACGATTTCGGCGTGGGCCGCAGCTACGGCTTCCGGCGCAAGCACCTGGGCAACGACCTGATGGGCGGTCTGGGGACCCCCATTATCGCCGTGGAGAGCGGCGTCGTAGAGGCCCTGGGCTGGAATCAGTACGGCGGCTGGCGGGTGGGCATCCGCTCGGCGGACTCCCGGCGCTACTATTATTATGCCCATCTGCAAAAAGGCCGCCCCTTTCCGGAAGGGCTGAAGGAAGGGGACCTGGTCCAGGCCGGGGACGTGATCGGATTCATGGGCCGCACCGGCTACTCCGCCACCCCGGACACCAATAATATCGAGACGGTCCACCTGCATTTCGGCATTCAGCTGGTATTTGAAGAATGGCAGAAGGAATGCAACAGCGAGATTTGGGTCAACGCCTACCCCATCGTCCGGCTCCTCAGCGGCCACCGAAGCACCGTTATGAAGGGTGAAAACGGCTGGGAGCGACTCTATCCCTATCAGGACCTGGATATTCCGGAAAATTTTGGAACTGGTTCGTAACCATTTTGTAATTTTTCCTCTCCAAACCCCTTGCATAATCTCCGTCAATCTGTTATAATGCTTTCATTACCTTGGAAAGCGAGGAACAGATACCGTGAAAAAGCGACTATTCTGTCTGATTTTATCGCTGCTTCTGGTGGTGGGCCTGCTTCCGCTGGGCCTCCGGGCCAATGCTGCGGAAAGCATGGGCATGAGCCAGAAGGGCATCGACCTGCTGAAAGAATTCGAGGGCTTCTCCCGGATGCCCTATTGGGACTACTCCCAGTACACCGTGGGCTACGGCACCCGCTGCCCCGATGAGGACCTGGACCGCTACCTGCGCGACGGCATCACCGAGGCGGAGGCCGAAGCCCTGCTGCGTACATACACCGACGCCATCGGCCGGGCTTTGAACAACTTCACCGCCTCCTACGGCATCACCCTGACCCAGAATCAGTTTGACGCTCTGGCCATGTTCTCCTTCAACTGCGGCACCGGCTGGCTCTACGAGGAGGGGCAGCTTCGCTCCGCCGTGCTGAACGGCGCCACGGGCAACAGCCTCATCCATCCTCTGACCCTCTGGTGCAACGCCGGCGGCTCCATCCTCACCGGTCTGGTCCGCCGCCGTCTCTGCGAGGCCAACCTGTACCTGAACGCTTTCTATTCCTCTGCACCTCCCGCTAACTACGGCTATGTGCTCTACAACGGCAACGGCGGCACCAGCAGCCCCCGAATTCAGGGCTACGACACGGACCTGACCGCCGCCATCCTGCCTACCCCCGCCCGGACGGGCTATGGCTTTGACGGCTGGTACACCGCCGCATCCGGCGGCAGCCGGGTCAGCGTGCTGGATTCCGGCGTGAAGAACCGGACCCTCTACGCCCACTGGACCGAAGGCGGCAGCGACAACGATGCCACCGTAGAGACCGGTCTGGGCAAGGCGGTCAGCTACCGCCGGACCACCACCGAGGGCGTGAACGTGTACAGCTATCCCGATCTGGAAGCCACCGTCATTGACACCCTTTCCGCCGGGTCCGAGGTGCTGATCGTGGAAGAATACAGTTCCTTCGGCCGTGTCAATTCCAGCGGCTGGATCTTGCTGGACTCCACCAAGGAAGTGGAAAACAACGATCATTCCATCTCCCCCGTGACCGTCACCGTGCAGAACACGGAGGTCAACGTCCGCTCCGGTCCCGGCACCAACTATTCCATCGTTGGCTGCGCCGACAAGGGCGACACCATGACCATCACCGCCGTGGCCACCGGCACCGGCTACACCTGGGGTCAGTTCAGCCAGGGCTGGATCGCACTGATGTACACCAACTACGATTCCGTGTCCAAGGGCAACAGCGAACCCACCACGCCCACGACCCCCTCCACGCCTTCCGCCGTGGCTACCGGCACCGTCACCGCCGACAGCGGTCTGTGCGTCCGCTCCGGCCCCGGCACCGGCTACTCCGTGCTCTCCTATCTGAGCCGTGGGGACCGGGTGGAAATCACCGAGCAGACTACCAACGGCTCCATGACCTGGGGCAAGATCAGCGGTGGCTGGATCTGTATGGATTATGTAAAGCTGGATGCCGGTTCCGTGACGCCTCCGGAGGCCACCAAGCCCACGGAGCCTGCGCCCACCACCGAACCGACCACCGCTCCCACCACGGAGCCCACGACGGCCCCCACCACCGCTCCCACCGAGCCTGCCGCTTCCGGCCGGAAGGGCACCGTCACCGCTCCCAGCGGCCTGTGCGTCCGCTCCGGTCCCAGCACCGGCTATTCCGTGCTGGATTACCTGAGCTACGGGGACCGGGTGGAAATTCTGGAACAGACCACCAACGGTTCCATGACCTGGGGCCGGACGGCAGCAGGCTGGGTCTGGATGGACTACGTCCTCCTGGACGACCCGGAGCCTGCCCCCACCACGCCGACCACCGCACCGACCACCGCACCTACCACCGCTCCCACCACCGCACCTACCACCGCTCCCACCACGGAAGCCACCACGGCTCCCACGGAGCCTGCGCCCACCGAACCGCCTGCCCAGGAGACACAGACCGGCACGGTGGTAGCCGACGGCGGTCTGCGTATTCGCAGCGGTCCCAGCACCGACTATTCCATCGTGGGCTATCTGGACAACGGCGACAGCGTGACCATCCGGGAGACACGGAATGGCTGGGGTCGTATCTCCGACGGCTGGATTAGTCTGGACTATGTGCGTTTCGAAAACGCCGCTCCCGCCCCCGCAGAGCCCAGCGAAAGCACCGGCACGGTCATTGCAGACTGCCTGCTGGTCCGCAGCGGGGCAGGCCTGAGCAACTCCGTCGTGGGTTATCTGTACTACGGTGAGAAAGTCACCTACACCGAGACCCAGGAAGCCGATGGCATGACCTGGGGCAAGACCAGTCAGGGCTGGATCAGCCTGAGCTATGTAAAATAATCGACAACCATGAAAGCCCCGGACCGTTAAAATACAAGAAACGCAAAGGGTATCTCTGTTTTTTCGATTTTCATAGGTTCGACTTCAACACCTGCAAGTGTTCAGCACTGCTAAGAAGCATATATTTTCACTTACTTCACAAATCGCATCCTACCGTACCTATGTACGCCGACGGATGCGATTTGTTCGTCTCCGGGGCTTTCCTGGCGTCTATTGGGTCTCCGATGATACAGCGCTCCACGGCGGACAACTCTATGTAAGACCGCCGGTCCGCTTCCGGGCAGATCACGCAGACCAGGGTCCCCAGCAGATAATCCACATGGCCACGGACCCATTCTCCCCGGACCAGCAGGGCCACCGGGGCCTCTCCGGCTTCCCGGAGGACGGTTTCCAAAGGGTCGTCGGTCCATTTGGGCAGGGCTTGGCACGAATCATTTTCTTCCGTCTGACAGGCTTTCAGATCCCGCAAGCGATACAACGTCTTTCCATTCCGATTTGCCAGCAGCACCCAGCCCTGGCCTTCACACAGGAGCCGCCCATGCGTTTTCTTTCCGTCCGCCAACTCCAGGCACAAGAATGCGCCCCAAAAACGCTTCTTCAAGATCATGGCAATTCCTCCAAGAGAAGCAGCGTTTTCCGCTCCCAGCGGCTCCGGCTGCCGGATAGGGATTCCAGCACCAGAATTTCCTCAGAATGTATCCTTGGAATCCCTACTAACTCCCGGCGCACGCTGCGGACCCGGAGGAAAACGCCTTTTTCTTCCGCACCGGTCAGGAATCGGTCCCACAGGTCCTCATTCTCCCCTCTCGACCCTGCCGGACCTTCCATGGCCAACCGGACCAGCGCCCCGGCGGCGCATAAGTTCCGTCCCCGTTCCCCGGAAAGCAGCAACCATTCCCCGTCGGCTCCCGTCACGATTCCGGACAGGGCCATCGTTTCCCGTCCCAGGTCCAGATAGGCCGTGGCCTGCCGGGTCCGGGCGGCCAGGTAAGCCGCATAGCCCGCCAGGGTCCCCGGTTCCTTCATGGCTCCGCTCTCCGGCACACGAAGGCCTCCATGGCCGACACCAGTTCCGGCACGATCAGGTGTTCCGGCGTACACATCCGCAGATGCTCCCGTGCCGCCTGGATGCCGAAGTCCACAGCCGAACGCCGGAAGTCCCGGTAATTCCGTTTCCGCTCCGGGTTGATGTCCCAGCGAACTCCAGCGGGCGAAAAATCCGCTTTCAGAATCGCTCCGCCCAGAATGACCCAATCCTGTTCTTCCGCCAACGCCAGCAGCGCCGGGAAGTCATTTTTGTGCCAGGCCGGTTTCCCGTCGGGGGTCATGATTGCCCCCGGCAATTCTACGCCAAAATACTGCATTTCTATCTACTCCTTTTTTCCGACAGCATACTCGCCGGGCAGGCCTTTGTCAAGGAAGTCTGCGCAACTGCTACTTTTTCTTCCTCAAGTCGAATTTCCGACAATATAGCAGGTCCCGTCTCCAAATGCAAGGGGGTTTGCAAAACTGCGGATTCTCCTGTCAAAAATGCAAGAAATCGCCCCTCATTTCACCCGCAGGATGCCGTCCAGGACCCCCTCCGCAATGGGCAGATACTCTTCCGGGCAGGCTTCCAGCTTCCGCCGCACCCGTGTCCGCTGGGGGCTTTCGGCCCCGAATACCTGGGGGTCAAAGTAGCGCTCCATGGGCAGACCGCAAATTTCCGCCAGCTGGATGATGACCGGCAGGCTGGGAATGGTCCCCTCGTTTTCGATGTTGGCCAGATACCGGGTATCGATATTCACCTGCTCGGCAAGGTCCTTCCGGGAAATGTTCCGGACTTTCCGGGCCTCCTTCACGTCTTCGCCAAAGGTCTCAAACCCCGGACAATCCTTCACTTTCGCCATATTCCATCACCAGGGTACATTTTATCGGTTTTTGGCCATGTGCGGAATGGTGCGAAATGATAGCAGAGTACACTTTATAGTTCCTTATATTAATACAACAGCAGGCAGCTGCCGCCGGAAAAGTCATCCGACGGCGGTTCTGCCGTCAACATGGTTCTCCGCTTGGCATATAAAAGCCGGGGCAGGTTTCCAACCTGCCCCGGCAAACTTTTATGCAATTACGGCCGACAAACATCATCGTATTTTTCGTCCGCCAGCGCCTTCATGTAGGCCTCGTAGGCCTCCTCCAGGGTTGCATATTCCGTACCGTTTTTCAGAATATCCTTGAAACCTGCTTGGCTGAGATGGTCGGCAATCGCAATATACCCATTGTCCTTCGTGCGTTTTGCAGTCGTCGATTCGGATACGTAGAACTTTCCGTCGCCGGTCTGAATAATGATTGGAATGTTCTTTCCAGGGCCCACCTCGTTGGTGTTAAGGGACGTCCAGAACAAATAACGTTTGGACTCGTTGCCTTCCTTTCCGTTCCCAAGATAGGCCCATGTACAGTCATCCTGCTGCAAAAGTGTGTTGTTTTCCTTCTCAAGTTCCTCCAGGATCGCCTTGATATAATCGGAATTTGGGCATCTGGAGTCGAACTCAAACTGGACATTTCCCTTGATTTCCCCATTTTTCCAGAAGCCCGTCCGATACAGCAGGCCGAAGAAATCCGTGAAGGCCGTGGGGTTTCCGGGTATGGCTGAGGCTCCCCCGCTCCATGTAAAGATAACGCCGATCTCATCATCATAGGATACTACGCACGTTCCGCCTGCCCCGGGGATGCCTATCCAATTATCGGTGTCTCCCTGACTTTTGTAATGCACGATGCCGCCGATATTCACAGGGTCTGCCGACTGCCAGTCGCTCTGCTTCTGCTTCAGCTTCACCGTAATGCTGCTCGTTGCGTTGCCCAGCAGCGCATCGGTCGAGACCTGCATATAGGCAGAGCGGGCGTTGGCAAGGTCTGCAGCCTCCCTGGTTCTTTCAAGTTGTGCCGTCGCAATGGGGATCGCGACAGCCACCAACACGGCGATAATTGCCACCACGATCAGTATTTCCATCAACGTAAAACCTTTTCTGTCTCGTTTCATATAGCATTTTGAATCCTTAATGCAAATTTCCGTTTTGCCGTTCCCAATGACTTTGTAATTTATTCGACAACCTGATGTGGCCGCCGTACGAAGCTTCTGACCGGAATAGCGCTTTTTCGCAGCTGTCATCCATTTTCAGGATGGTTTTCCGGCTGCAGAAAGAAAAGCCGATGAATCTTAGGCAAGACTCATCGGCTTCTGGTCGGAGTGTCGGGATTCGAACCCGAGGCCTCTTGGACCCGAACCAAGCGCGATACCAAACTTCGCCACACCCCGATTTACCTGCATATTATAATGAATTTTTTGTGCCTTGTCAAGCCCTCTTTTCCCGAAAAGTCCTATTTCCATCCGGCGGGGCATAGACTGCCCCGGAGGGATGTACATGAGCTATCAGATTCGTTACCCTGGAAAAATGCCCGGTGAGTCGCAAGCTCTGGAACGGGCGGTGGTCTTTCTTCTGGTGCTGACTCTGACCCTGGCGGCGGGCATCCGGATATTCCTTCCGGAACAGGCAGCAGCCTGGGTTCGTGGACTTCCAAGTTGGACCTGGAGCGGCCATGCTGCGCCTTAAATGTGCCCCTGCCCTGCCCGTGATTCTGGCGGCGGCTCTGTTACTGCTGCCCTGGGGCTGGGTGGGGGCCTTTCTGGTCGCTGCCGCAGTCCATGAGCTGGGCCACATCCTGGCAGTCCGGATTTTCGGCGGGAAAATCGTCGAAATGACGCTGGGGCTCCATGGAGCGCAAATTCGCACAACTCCCATGGGCCCTAAATTTCAGCTTCCCGCCATTTTGGCCGGGCCGATTTTCGGCCTTCTTCCGGTGCTTTTGTGGGAAAAATGCCCCCGGCTGGCCTTCTGCGCCACGCTGCTCTCCGCCTGGAATCTGCTGCCCATTTATCCCCTGGACGGAGGACGGGCTTTGCGGCTTTTGCTCAGAGAAAACTGCACATGGGCCGAGTGGCTCCTGCTCCTGCCCGCCGCTTTTCTGCTGGGCCTCCTGCTGCATCGTCTGGGTCTCCCCTTCTGGTGGGCAAGTCTGACCATTCCAGAAAAATTGCTTGCAAACTTCCGGGAAAACGGGTACAATAGGGGCAATACAGAAATGAGGTAGTACCATGCAGGTTTCCCTGGAGCGTATCCTCCCCACCGTCCAGAAGCCCGGACGCTATACCGGCGGAGAATACAACCAAATCAAAAAAGATCTGAATACCGTTCGCACCCGCATTGCCTTCTGCTTCCCGGACACCTACGAGATCGGAATGTCGAATCTGGGAATGCGTATCCTGTACGGCGTGATGAACGAGATGGACGGGGTCTGGTGTGAGCGGGTGTTCGCCCCCTGGGCAGATATGCAGTCGGCCATGGAGGCCAACCACATCCCCCTCTGGGCTCTGGAAAGCCAGGACAGCGTGGCCGATTTTGACATGATCGCATTCACCATCGGCTATGAGATGAGTTACAGCAATATTCTCAATATGCTGCGCCTTTCCGGGGTCCCTCTGCACAGCAGGGACCGGCAGGGCCTGAAAAACATCGTCTTTGCCGGGGGCGTGTGCGCCTTCAACCCGGAACCCCTGGCGGATTACATTGACTTTTTCTCCCTGGGCGAAGGGGAAGAAAGCACCGTGGAGATCGTTTCCCTGTATCAGAAGGCCCAGGCGAAAAATTGGGATAAGGACCGTTTTTTGCTGGAAGTCTCCAAAATTGACGGTGTGTATGTCCCCTCTTTTTACCGGCACGAATATAACCCGGACGGCACTCTTGAGCGCATTGTCCCCCTGAACGGCGCTCCGGCCACAGTGACCAAGCGCATCGTAGAAGACCTGGACCACACCTATTTCCCCACCAAGCCCATCGTGGCCTCCACGGAGATCGTCCACGACCGGGCCAATCTGGAAGTGTTCCGGGGCTGCATCCGGGGCTGCCGGTTCTGCCAGGCGGGCTTTTCCTGCCGCCCGGTCCGCCGGAAAAGTCCCGAGGTGCTGGAAGCCCAGGCGGAAGCCACTCTGGCCTCCACGGGCTTTGGGGACCTGACCATTTCCAGCCTGTCCACCTCAGACTACCGAGCCTTGCCGGAGCTGATGGAGGAGCTTATCCCCTACTGCACCGCCCACCGGGTCAATCTGGCAGTCCCCTCTCTCCGGGCGGACAACTTCTCCCGGGAATTGATGGAAAAGTTGAAAACCCTGCGGCGCAGCGGCCTGACCTTCGCCCCGGAAGCGGGAAGTCAGCGGCTGCGGGACGTCATCAATAAGAATCTCACGGAGGAAGAAATTCTTTCCACCTGCGCCCTGGCCTTTTCCGGCGGCTGGAACGGCGTGAAGCTCTACTTCATGCTGGGTCTGCCCACAGAGACCGACGAGGACGTGCTGGGCATTGCGGACCTGGTGTATAAGGTCATCCAGGCCTGGAAGGAGAACGCCGTCAACAAAAAGCGGGGACTGCGGGTCCATGTGGCCACGGCCTACTTCGTCCCCAAGCCCCACACACCCTTCCAGTGGGAGCCGCAGATCACCCCGGAGGAATATCTCCGCCGGTGCAAGCTGCTGAAATCCCATTTCTACGCCAAGTGCATCGAATATGACTACCATTCCCCGGACCTGAGCCGGCTGGAAGCAGTGTTCGCCCGTGGAGACCGGCGGGTGGGGCCGGTCATTGAGGAAGCCATGAACCGGGGCGCCAAGCTGGACGGCTGGGACGAATTTTTCGACTACCCCACCTGGCTGGATGCCTTCCGGGCCTGCGGAGTGGACATCAACTACTACACCACCCGTGGCTTCGGCGAGGATGAAATTCTCCCCTGGGACCCCATCGACGTAGGCGTGCGGAAGGATTTCCTCCTGCATGAGCGGCACCGGGCTTACGAGTCCAAAGTCACCCCGGACTGCCGTCAGGGCTGCGCCGGGTGCGGGGCCAACTGCCTGCTGAAAGAGGTGAAGTGCGATGCTTAGAGCCTTATTTGAGAAAACCGGCACGGCAGTGTGGATCTCTCACCTGGACCTGATGCGGCTGTTCCAGCGTGCCTTTGCCCGGGCGAATCTGCCATTGAAGCACACCCAGGGATTTAATCCCCGGCCCTCCGTATCCATTGCTCTGCCCCTGTCCGTAGGCATGGAAAGTGTCTGCGAGCTGCTGGATTTCGAGGTGGAGGGCGATTTCACCCCGGAGGAGATCGCCCGGCGGCTCAACGAGACCCTCATCGACGGGGTCCGGGTCCGGCAGGTCTACGAAGGCGGCCGAAAAATTCGGGACCTGGCGCTTCTGGAATGTGAAGTATTTCTGGAATATGACGCAGGGGTCCCGGAGAATGCTCTGGAAACCCTGACGGCCCTTTTCGGCCGGGAATCCATCGTAGTCACGAAAAAGGGCAAAAACGGCCCGGTGGAGCAGGACATCCGGCCTATGCTCCGGGAGGCCCTGGTGCGGCCCGAAAACGAGCATCTGCTGGCCCTTTCCGCCATCATTTGCTGCCAGAATCCAACTCTGAATCCGACGCTGCTGCTTTCGGCCATTGAAAAATATGCCCCGGAGGTCAAGCCGGACTTCGCTAAAATCAAACGGCTGGAAATTTACGACAAAGACGGAACCGTTTTCCGATAAATAAGGAGGAACAAACATGGAAAAGAAGGAAATTATTCTGGAGGACTGCCCCCACTGCCGTGGAACCGGCGTGATGATGCACGAGGGCAACTGGAATGTGGAAGTAGAGTGCCTGGACTGCGGCGCCCACACGGTCTATGTGGAGTACGAGACGGAAGAAGAAAAGGATGCCGCCGAGCGGCAGGTGGCCCAGCTCTGGAACATGGGCAAGGTCATCAAAATCGACCCGGGCGAGTAAGCCAAAAAATTTTCGGGAAATCGAAAAATAATGCTTGCATTTTTCGGCAAGGTGTGATAGAATACTCAGGCAGTCGAGAGACGCAAGCAAATATCCGGGTGTGGCGAAGTTTGGTATCGCGCTTGAATGGGGTTCAAGAGGCCGCTGGTTCGAATCCAGTCACTCGGACCAAATCCTCTGAAACTACGGTTTCAGAGGGTTTTTTTATAAATAACAGCTACAGGAGACTGAAATGCTCGACTTTCTGCGATATTTTGACGTATTCTGCGAAGAAACCGGCCTGTGCCTGACTTTGACCTTGGAAATGCCCGCCGGATATGACCAGGCCAACGGTCTGTTTGACCCGGAGAAAAATGTTGTTTTTTTCAACGTCCAACGGCTGGCGTCCCGCCCGGACTATGAACAGGCTTTTTATTTCTTCCATGAACTGCGCCACGCCGCCCAATATCTCCGCCCGGAAAGTTTCCCGGCCAGCATCCGCCGGAGCCTTTCCTACATTCTCCAATACGACGGGACCTGCTACAAATGGATCAATGGCCGCTGTCTGAAATGCAGCTTCGCAGACAGCGCGGCGGAATTTCCCGATCTGTACCTGGGCCAGCCCCATGAACGGGATGCAAACGAATTTGCCTACCATCGGGTACTGGACATTCTGGGCTTCTCGGAGGGCTTGCAGCGCCTGTACCGCTTCTGGATGCCCTCCCGGCCCGTGCCGGAGGGGCGGTACGATGCAGTCTATGCGGCTATTGACGAAAAATTAGGTTTTTAATCAAAAGTACGCCCCGCAGGCGGGAATTTCTTCCGTCTGCGGGGCAAATTTTATGCTTTTTTCGCCTGCCGTCTCCGGTGCCAGACGCTGTACAGCCGGACGGTGGTGGAAATGAGCAGGATACTCACAGCCATGCCCCCCGCCACGGCGGCGGTGTGCCAGCCCCGCTCCACAAAGGCGTCCATTTCCCCCCGAACGGCAAAGTGCATGGTGTAGTACACACCTGCGCCGGGAATCAGCGGAAAAATCGACACCACCAGGTAGGAAATGGCGGGATATTTCCGCACACGGGCCATTTTTTCTGCATAGCAGGCGGCGGCCAAGGTCCCCCAGAAGCAGGCTGTCACATCCGTGCAGCCCAGATTCAGAGCCAGCCGATAAATGCCCCAACAGAGGATTCCGCCCATAGCACAGAGTAAGCCGCCGGGGCCGTGGATGTTAAAAATGATGGAAAAGCCGATACAGCCTGTCAGACAGGCAATGCACTCAATGAAGAAGGAGTGCACCAAAGTTGCTGCGCTCACCGGCATGGGAAGTAGCATCCCCGCTACATTCCAGGCGGCACCGGTGCCCAGTGCGATGGCCATAGCAATCAGAATCACCTGCACCACCCTATTTGTGCCGGAGTTGGTGTCTCCGAAAATAATGTCCCGCATGGCGTTGGTAAAGAGCAGTCCCGGCACCAGCAGCATCAAGGCGCCGATGACCACCGAGTCCGGTCGGGATGTGACTCCTGCCGCCCCCAGGCCGTAGGCCGCGAAGGCCAGCACAAAGGCGGAGCAAAGGATTCGGAAGAAGCTGTTGGCCTTCAGATCTGTCATAAACCGATTCACAAAGGCCACCAGCAGGCCGCAAAGTCCGGCGCACAGTCCCTCCACCCAGGACCCACCGTAGAGCACGCAGAACCCGCCGGAGCCGAGAAAATGCCCCAGCAGAATACCCAGGAAACCGTAACGGACCCGGGCGGCGTCCGTTTCCTTCAGCCATTGCCGGGCCACGGAAATTTCCGGTGCTTCGGCGCAGATTTTTCGGCTCAGATTGCTGTATTTTTCCACGGAATCCAGATCATTTCCGTGCTCCTCTACCCGGCGCATCCGGGTCATGGGGGTCCCGTCGGGGGTCTCGATGCTGACGGTGATGCAGTTGGGAATGGCGAACACCTCGGAGGCGATGCCGTAGGCCCCCAGGATGCGGTTGACGCTCTCCTCTACCCGAAAGGTCTCCGCACCGGATATGGCCAACCGGTAGCCCAGGTCCGTGACCAGGTCCAGCAAGGCGCTGTAATCCACACGCACCCCTCCTTCCAAAATAACGACAACAGTATATCATATTTTTCCGGGATTTCAAGAAGAAGTTGCCCCTCCCCGGCCCCATGCCGGGAAAAGGGGCTATCGCTGGAGAACGATTCCAAAAAGGGACAGGGCCGTTGCGACGGACTTTTCCCCCGCTGCACCGGTATACTGCCCTTGCAAGGGGGTGAGGGAAACGTATCTGGACCTGGCGTTGGCACTGAATTTTCTGGTAGACGGGCTGCTGCTTCTGGGGGTCAACCGGCTGCTGGGGCGGCCTCCCAATTATCGCCGCTGCGCTCTGGCGGCGCTGCTGGGGGCCGGGTACGCAGCGGCGTGTCTGCTGCCGGGATGGCAGTTCCTTGGGGGCATTCCGGGGCGCATGGGCTGCCTGGCCCTCATGGCCCGGATTGCCTTCGGGGGCCGCCGGGAGGGCATCCGGGCGGGACTTCTCTTTCTGCTGCTGTCCCTGGCATTGGGCGGAGCAGCCATGGGCTTCGGCGGGGGATTTTTCGGAATTCTGGGCGCTGCTGGATGTATTTTTCTGTTGGCCCTGTACTGCATGGGCGGAAATCGGCTTGCTCAACGGCTTCTGGACGTGGAACTGACCCGGAATGGGTCGAAGGTCCGGCTGCTGGCCCTGGCGGACACGGGCAACGGCCTCCGGGACCCCATCACCGGGGAACAGGTCCTCATCATCGGCCCGGAAGCGGCCCAAGCCCTCACGGGATTGACGAAAAAGCAGCTTGCGGACCCGGTGGGGACCCTGGCGGAACGCCCCATTCCGGGGCTGCGGCTCATTCCCTACCGGGTGGTGGGTCACGGGGGGATGCTGCTGGCGCTGGCCGTGGACCAGGCCCGCATCGGGCAATATCGGGGCCGGGCCTTGGTAGCCTTTGCCCCGGAGGAATTGGAAGCATCGGGACGGTATCAGGCATTGGCGGGAGGTATGTCGGGATGAAGGAACTGATTCGATTTTTACAGGCGCTTCTGGGCCGGAACACGGTCTATTACATCGGCGGCAGTGACGTGCTGCCCCCACCCCTGAAAGGGGCGGAAGAACAGCAGGCCCTCCGGGACCTGGAAGCCGGGGACGAAAACGCCAAGCAGCTGCTCATCGAGCGGAACCTGCGGCTGGTGGTCTTTCTGGCCCGGCGGTTCGAGAACACCGGGGTCAACTTAGAGGACCTGATTTCCATCGGCACCATTGGGCTTATCAAGGCCATCAGCACTTACCGGCTGGACCGGAACATCAAGCTGGCCACCTACGCCTCCCGGTGCATCGAGAACGAAATTCTCATGCACATTCGCAAAATTGCCCCCCTGAAAGCGGAGGTCTCCCTGGATGAGCCCATCAACATGGACGGCGACGGCAACGAATTGCTTCTTTCGGACGTGCTGGGCACCGACGAGGACATGATCTTAAAGCCTCTGGAGGACGACGTGGACCTGCGGCTCCTCCATCAGGCCGTAGGGGCGCTGCCGGAGCGGGAGCGGGAGATCGTCACCATGCGCTTCGGCCTGGGGGGCCGCCGGGAACTGACTCAGAAAGAAGTGGCCCGGAAAATGGGCATTTCCCAATCCTATATTTCCCGGCTGGAAAAGCGCATCATGCTGCGGCTGAAAAAAGAACTGGTCCGGCAGACCGGCTGTGCATAAGTGAGGCTTGCAAATCCGCTTTCGGTATGGTATAATCGATATTGAAATTTATCGATATATCGGAAACCGAAAGGAAGGAAGCCCCATGGAAAAGAAGGAAATTTCCAAAGCCGTGCTAAAGCGTCTGCCTGGTTACCTGACCTACCTGCGCTCCCTGCCGGAGGGCAGCGCCCCCTATATCTCCGCCACCGCCCTGGCCGCCGCTCTGGGCATGGGCGAGGTGCAGGTCCGCAAGGACCTGGCCATGGTCTCCGACGGAGGCCGCCCAAAAATCGGCTACCAGCGGGAGAGCCTCATTGAGGACATTGAGCAGTTCCTGGGCTACGACAACGCCACGGACGCCGTGCTCATCGGTGCCGGAAAGCTGGGCCAGGCCCTGCTTGGCTACAAGGGCTTTGCGGAGTATGGCCTGAATATTCTGGCGGCCTTTGACGTGGCTCCCAAGTCCGACCACACCGAGGACGGCAAGCCCATTTACCCCATGGAGAAGCTGCAGGGCTTCTGTAGGAGCCACAAGGTCCTCATGGGCATCATCACCGTGCCGGAGGCCAACGCCCAGCAGGTCTGCGACCAGCTCATCGCCAGCGGTATCAAGGCCATCTGGAGCTTTGCTCCCACCCATCTGGAGGTGCCGGACAACATTCTGGTCCAGCACGAAAACATGGCGACCTCGCTGGCCGTGCTTTCCATGCACCTGCAAGCCCAGATCAAGGAAAAAAAGTAAAAAATTTCCCCGATACCGCTCTTGTGAAGTGACCCCCAAAAGTTAGACAATATTTTGAAGTAAAAATTGTTCAAGCAAC
>ERZ841120.131-NODE-131-length-71112-cov-8.100215_pt1 | contig 71112 bp, 58 predicted proteins | sample MGYA00519572_ERZ841120 | MGnify/ENA primary metagenome ERZ841120 (study PRJEB31850, sample SAMEA3708890) | human gut metagenome | biome: human gut; feature: human-associated habitat; material: faeces | place: China | collected 2014 ...
CACCCCACTTATTAGATAGTATATCATACTTGTCTAACAAATGGGGTGCAGTTCATTTTCACGGCCCGGGGGAAATTTTTTATTCGCTCTGGGAAATATCCATGCCAAAATACTTTTCGGACAGCCGGGTCAGTTCCCCGGAGTCGGACAGTTCCTCCAATGCCTGGTTCACGGCCTCCAGCAGGCTGGCAGTCTCGGCGCCCTTGCGCATGGGGATGGCCACCTGAGTGGCATCCGGATCCAGAGTGGCGACCTTGATGGGGGCGTCCGGATGGGCCTTCCTGTAATCATTGAAGGTCACTTCCGCATTCAGCGTGGCGTCGATGCGACCGCTGAGCAGCAGCTCAAAGGTCTGCTCCAGATCGTCCACGCCGGTGACGGTAGCGCCGTACTTCTCGGCCACCTCGGCATAGGTGCTGGAAATGGTGTTTGCAGTCTTTTTGCCCTTCAGGTCCTCCATGGACTGGATGGAATCATCGTCGCTCTTGACGATGACTGCCGTGCGGTTGTAGGCATAGGGGGTGGAGAAGTCGTATTTCAGCTGCCGCTCCTCGGTAATATCCACGCCGTTGACCATGATGTCGTAGCGTCCGGCGTCCAGACCGGCCAGCAAGCCATCCCACTCGCCTTCCACGAAGGTGGCCTTCACGCCCAGCTTCTCGGCGATCAGCTGAGCCACTTCCACATCGTAGCCCACCAGGTTATCCTGCTCATCGTGATAGGTCCAGGGGGCCCAGGTGCCCTCCATGGCCACCACGATCTCGCCCTTTTCCTTGATCTGGCTCAGAAGGTCCCCGGTGTCCTCGGCCTTTTTTTCGCCGCAGGCGGTCAGGCTCAGGGCCAGCACCAGGCACAGAGCCAATGCGATCCATTTTTTCATAAAAATTGCTCCTTATTTGCTTATTTCTTCAGGAATTCCTCCCTGGGTCAACCGTAAAAACGCACGGGTGCGCTCCTCCTTGGGATGCTCGAAGAAATCCTCCGAGCTGCCCTGCTCGATGATTTTTCCGTCCTCCATGAGAATGACCTTGTTGGACACCGTCCGGGCAAAGCCCATCTCGTGGGTCACCACCAGCATGGTCATGCCCTCCCGGGCCAGGTCCCGCATGACGGACAGCACCTCGCCGGTAAGCTCCGGGTCCAGTGCGGAGGTGGGTTCATCAAAATAAATGATCTCCGGGTCCGTGGCTACGGCACGGGCGATGGCCACCCGCTGCTGCTGGCCGCCGGACAACTGGTCCGGATAGAAGTCCACCCGGTCCGCCAGACCCACCTTGGCCAGGGCCTTTTTGCCGATTTCCATGGCCTGGGCCTTGGGCATTTTCCGCCCGACGATCAGCCCCTCGGTGACATTCTGCAGGGCAGTCTTGTTGAGAAACAGGTTGTAATTCTGAAACACGAAGGCGGTTTTCTGCCGGATCTTGGCAATATCCCGCTTATGGACGCGGCCGAATACGTAGGTCTCCCCGTCGAAAATCAGCTCGCCGCCGTCGGCTGTCTCCAGAAAATTCATGCACCGCAGCAGCGTGGTCTTGCCGCTGCCGCTGGGGCCCAGAATGGCCACCACGTCCCCCTGCTCCACCGTCAAATCGATGCCCTTCAGGACCTCCGTAGGGCCGAAGGATTTTTGAATATTCCGTACCGAAAGCATCTTATCCCGCCTTTCTTCTGTGGGCATTGAGCTTCTTCTCGCCCCAGCTTTGCAGCTTGGTCAGCACCGTGGAGAACAGCAGGTAGATCAGGCCCACCTCGATGTACAAAAGCAGCGGCTCATGGGTCCGGGCCACGATGCGCTGGGTGGCCATGAACATCTCCGTGACGGTGATGTTAGCAGCCAGGGACGTATCCTTCACCATGGCGATCAGGGAGTTGGACAGAGGTGGAAAGGCCGTCCGCATAGCCTGGGGCAGAATGATGCGCCGCATAATCTGCAAGTAGTTCAGGCCCACGCAGTACCCGGCCTCCAGCTGGCCCACCGGCACGGCTTCCAGGGCTGCCCGGATGGTCTCGGCGCTGTACGCCCCTTCATTCAGAGAAAACACCAGCACCGCCGCCGGGAACGGCTCCATGAGAATACCCAGCTTGGGGAATCCGTAGAACACCACGAACAGCTGTACCAGCAGCGGGGTCCCCCGGAAGATCCAGATGTAAAACCGGCAAAGCTGCTTGAGGACCTTCACGTTGGCAAACTGCACCATGGCCACGCACACGGCGATGACCATAGCCAGCGAGAAGGAAATGACCGTCAAGGGAATGGTTGCGGTCAGCCCCGGCAGGAGGATTTTCCAGAAGGAATCCGCCAGCAGGGACCAGATACGGGAAGAAAACACGTCCGTTCCTCCAATATGAAACAGATTTTCGTTTATGATACCATGATTTTCCGTGAATTGCAAGTAGAAACCTACTGAATTGGTAGGAGTTTCTTTGTAGAAATTGCCGTACCGGCAGCCGGTACGGCATTTTGCTTATACGTTTGCGGTCTCCCGGACGGGAACGCCCAGGGCGTGGTAGCTTTTCACATCCAGAATGGTCTCGCCGTCCACCTGCAAGGGGGTGGGCTGGTCGAATTCCACGGTAATATCGTGGCCGGTCAGCACGCTGACCATTTCCCGATGCTCCACATGCTTGCCCTGGAAAATGGAGGGGAACACCATCAGGGCCTTCAGCTTGCCCACGCCGTAATAGACCATCACGGACAGCTTCCGGCTGGGGTCGGACCGGTCCTGATCCGGGGTAGGCATCATGCCGCCGCCATAGTGCCGGCCGAACATGGTGGGGGCCAGCCAGACCTTCTTGAATTCGTGCCGGTCCCCGTCCACGGTAATGACGGCATTGGTGGGCTTATAGTGAAACAGCAGGCCCTTGATGGCGATGGCGGTATAGTTGATGGGCTTGTCACTCTTTTCCCGCTGCTCATCGCCTACCTGGCAGCAGTAGCCGTCGATGCCGTAGCCGATGCCGTTCAGGAACCGGTAGCACTTGCCCTTCACCTCCACGGTGGGCAGGCCCAGAAGGTATTCTTTCAGAGAAAAAGGCTCACAGCCCTTGGTCTTGCCCAGGTCCGTGAGGAAATCGTTGCCGCTGCCGGTGGCGTAATAATAAATTTCATTAGGGATGTTCAGGCCCTCCGTGTCGTTGATGAACCGATTCAGGGTGCCGTCTCCGCCGGAAAGGATGATCCGGGTCTCCGGATCCAAGCCGGCAAACAGCTTGGCATAGTCGTCAATTTCGGTCATATCCTGGTATTTCAGGCTGTCGCCCAGGAGGATTTTGCTCAGATTGCGGGTCTCCCGTCCGGCTGTGCCGTTGCCAGCATGGGGATTAAAGAGGATCAGGTCGGTCATGGTCAACTTCCTTTTCTTTCGATTTTGCGCATGAAAATTCCCGCCTGCCGACAGCCGGGGAGAATATCGACATCATTTTACAAAAATCTCCCGGTCCTGTCAAGCAGGGCCGGGAGATTCCACAGTTTTTACCATTTTCCGGAAATTATGCTTCGTTTTTCCGATACCGGGCGATGACCCGCAGGGTCCTGTCCATATCCAAGGGCTTTGCCAGATGGTCATTCATGCCCGCCTGACGGCACTTGGCAATGTCCTCCAAAAAGGCGTTGGCGGTCATAGCCACGATGGGGACCGTCTTTCCGTCAGGCCGGTCCAAAGCCCGGATGGCCTGGGTGGCCTGATAGCCGTCCAAAATGGGCATCATCACATCCATCAAAATCACATCATAATACCCCGGCGCATGGGCGGAAAAAGCCTCTACCGCCTCTTGTCCGTTCCCGGCCAACTCCACCTTTGCCCCCGCATCTTCCAGCAGGAACTGGGCGATCTCCGCATTCAGGGGGCTGTCCTCCACCAGCAGCAGGTGCATTCCGGCGATATTCCCGGCAGTCTCCTGCTGTTGACCGTTGGCTGCGCCGCCCTTGGGGTCCGGCCGGAAGGGCAGCGTCACAACGAAGGTAGAGCCTACGTCCTTCATACTCCGCACCGCAATATCGCCGCCCATTTTGTCCACCAGCTTCTTCACGATGGCCATACCCAGGCCCGTTCCGTTATACCGTCCCCGGCTGCCGGAGCACTCCTGGGTAAAGGGCTCAAACATCCGCTTCTGGAAGTCCTCGCCCATACCGATGCCCGTGTCCTCGATGGTAAAGCGGAACAGGATTTGTTCCTTGTTCCGCCCGATCTCCTCGGCGCCCAGCAGCACACTGCCGCCGGGGCGGTTGTATTTCACCGCATTGGAGAGGATATTCGTCAGAAGCTGGCGCACATGGACCGGGCTTCCCAACACATAGGGATGCTCCAAGGGCTTCCGGGTCTTGCGGAGCACCGTCACGTTCCGCTCCACCGCCTGAGTGGCGATCAGGTCCTGACAGGTGTCCAGCAGCTCGTTCAGGTCGAAGGGGTCCTGAGAAAGAACCACCTCGCCGCTTTCCATTTTGCTCATGTCCAGCACGTCGTTCACCAGCGACATCAGGTGTACGGCAGCGTTTCGCCCTTTTTCCCGGTTCTCCGCCAGTCGGGCAGTATCGTTGGGGCACTTGTCGGACATTTCGATGAGGCCCAGGATACCGTTGATGGGAGTGCGGATGTCGTGGCTCATCCGGGCCAGGAAGTCGGATTTTGCCGCATTGGCCAGCTTGGCTTCCTGCAATGCCTGTCCCAGTGCCTGATTGGCTTCCTTCAGGGTCTTCCGGGTTCGTTCCTCCTCCCTGGTCTCCCGGGTAATGTCCCGGCCGATGATGGTGGCAAGAATATGGCCGTTCTCCCAGTTCTCCATCATCAGCACCGTCACCCGGACGTACATATCCAGCCGGGCATCATAATAGTCAAAGTCCACGTTCCGCTTCCCCAGGGCGTAGCTTTCCAGCAGCCCCCGGACGGAGAGGGAATCCAGAGAATTCTCCCCGGACTGGACGGAAGTCAGCACCTGCCGGAATCTTCCTATCAGCTGATCGAAGTCCACAGGGGTCTGCAATCCCGCCATTTGTACGGGATTTTCCCCGTTTTTCATCACGAATTCCCGCTCCAGCACACCGGTCGTCAGGTCCACACAGAAGGTATATTCGCAGTTGTGCTGCAAGGCGTCCCGGTACTGCCGCCGCTCCTGGCGATAAAGCTGGTTGGAACGCTCGTACCGGTCCACGTCCATGAAAAAGCCGTAAAGCACACTGCGGCCCTGTTCGTCCACGCCCCGCTTTCCGCTGTCCAGGATCCATTTCCGGGAGCCGTCCCTGCACTGGACCCGATACCGTCCGGAATAGGTGTCCCCCCGGGCAAACTGCCTGTGCATATCGGCGCAGACACGCTCCCGGTCCTCCGGCAGAATATTTCCCCCGGCCCTGCCGCCGCAGGCAGCCAGGAATTCCGCCACGCTGTCATAGCCCTGGTTTTTCGCCACGGACTCGGACACATACAGGAAGGGATAGCCTTCCCGGTCGGCAACAATCACATAGCCGCCGTTGATGCCGCACCGGACCGCATCCATCTGCACATTCATCCGGGCGTTGTCCTGGGTCAGCTTCCGGTTGTCCGTGAGAATATTTTCCTGCCGTTCCAGCTCCCGGCGGCGGGTATCGTCGATGGTCTGGCCCATAAAAAGCACATGGGTGGTGCTCTCCCCGGTCTGCTCCGCCGGCAGGAAGCACACCCGCATCCAGTTTCCGTTGCAGTTCAGGTAGTCCTGAAGGATATACGCCTTGCCCTTCAGCCGGTCCGGCAGAGTCGCCGTATTCAGAAAACGGCGCATCTCCTCCCGGTACTGCTCCGTAACCACCTGTTCCAAATACCGGTCAATAATCTTGCGGATGCTGCCCGCCCCGGAGGCGGTATCCCGGGCCAGATCCGTCAGCCGCAGCTCCACATAGGTATCTGCCTCCAGGTCCAGATAATAGCCAAATTGATAGGTCGCACACAGGGCCCGGATCACCGTGTTGGAAAGGGCTTGAGACTTTTTTGCCTCCGCCAGAGCCGCCCCCTTGCGCTGAATTTCCAGCTGCTGGGCCCGCTCGGAATCAATATCCCGGACATACCACATGGCGCTGGGATGCTCCGGCGAAAAATCCGCAGTCGGCAGAAAGATGGTCTCCACCCAGCGGTACTGTTCCCCAACCTTCCGCCGGTAGGAAAGCTGCACATGGCCCTTTTCGCCGCTCAACGCTTCCGCAAGGCTCTCTGCGCTGCGGAATACCCGGAGGCTCTCCCGTTGGGCCGGGTCCACAAGATCTACGATCAGATGGCGCATGGTCTCCCGGATGGAATTGTGCACGGCAGCGGCGTTGGGATCCGTTTGCAGATCGTAGATCCAATCCCGGCTCAGGTCCAGATAGCTGATGCGGTAATACCGGTCCTTCAGCAACCGCATAGCCTCCTGAGTCAGGGACTGACGGCGCATGGTCTCCGTTATGTCCTGATGGTAGCCCCGGAATACCAGACCGTTCCCGGCATCCTGCTCCCGCCAGCCGCCGCAGCGGAAATAGACCACGCCCTTGGTGGGATGGACCCAGCGATAAGTGATCTCATCCCGGCCCTGCCCCGCCAAATTCCGCTCGTAGGCATGGAACAGCGTCCGGTCCTCCGGAAAAATCCGGGCATTCAGGATCACATTTGTCTGTTCCGGGGTCTCCGTGCCGGTCAACCCCATCAGGTCTCTCATATTTTGGTTTACATAAAGTCTCTTTTCCGAATCCGGCCCAATTTCCAACCGCCACAAGCCCAGCATGGCTCCCAGCAGGGTCTGGTCGGCCTCCCGGTCCGGGCTGTATGTCTCTTTCTCCACGATGCTCCCTCCAATGGATGGTTTTCGGGTCTACGCATGGTCCTTTTGCTTCTGATATTTCCGCAAAGCGGCCACCACCTTGTCCACACTCAGTGGCTTGGCCAGATGGGCATTCATGCCTGCCGCCACGCACACGTCCACATCCTCCCGGTAGGCGTTTGCCGTCAGGGCAATGATGGGAATGGTCTTGGCATCTGGCCGGTCCAAAGCCCGGATGGCCCGAGCCGCATTGGGGCCGTCCATCACCGGCATCTGCATATCCATCAGAATGGCGTCAAAGGTCCCCGCCGGAGCATCCCGGAACAGCTCCACACACCGCTGTCCATTTTCCGCCCGGGTGCATTTTGCTCCCCGATCCTCCAGCAACTCCGCCTCGATCTCATAACTCAGGTCCCCGTCCTCGGCAATGAGCAGCCGAAGGCCGTCGCACCGGCCGTTGTCCGCCTCCGCCGGAGTCTCCTCCGCCGGGGCCTTGTCCAGATACTCCATTTCCAGGGTCACACGGAACACGCTGCCCCGGCCCGGATGGGAATCCACGGAAATGTCGCCGTTCATCATATCCACGATTCTCTTGACGATGGCCAGCCCCAGACCGCTGCCCCGAATCTTATTCACCCGGGTATCCACCGCCCGAGAAAATTCCTGATACATATTCTTCATAAACTCCGACGTCATACCGATGCCCGTATCCCGGACGATGCCCACAAACCGGACCCGGTCCGGCTTTTCGGCGGGTTCTTCAAAGAATTCCAGCGCCACTGCTCCCCCCTCCGGCGTGTACTTCACGGCATTGGAGATTAGATTGGTGAACACTTGGCTGAGCCGCAGGCTGTCGCTGCACACCCAGTTCCGTACCAGATCATGGACCTTGCATTCCCATTTGATGCCCCGTTCCGGGGCGGTAGACTGCAGCGTCTCCCGGAGGTCGGTGATCAGCTCGTTGAGATCCATAGGCATAGCGCGGATCTTGAATTCTCCGCTTTCGATCTGGCCGATGTCCAGTACGTCGTTCACCAGCTGCTGCAGATTCCGGCCCGTCGTCTGAATCTTTTCCAGGGAGTCCCGGACCCGATCCGGATCTCCGAGATGGTTCTGCGCAATGCTCACCAGGCCCATGATGACGTTCATAGGGGTGCGGATATCATGGCTCATCCGGGACAGAAATGCAGATTTTGCCGCATTGGCCTGGTTGGCCTCCTCCGCTGCCACGATCCAGAATTGCTCCCGGCGCTTTTCGTCGGAGATCAACTGGGTCACATAGAGCACCTTGGTAACGGTTCCGTCCTTGTCCCGGTTTTTCGCAATGAACCGGGCCAGGTGCCAGTTTCCGTCGGTGGCCGGATATTCGATGGCGATGGTCTCCTCATGGGTCATCCGCTCCGGCAAGGTCTTCAGATCGAAGAATTTCTTCACCCGGTCATGGTATTCCGGCACCACGAAGGTATTGCACAACGTATTCATCTGGCTGGACGCCTTTCCGGCCATACCGGTGAGCCGGTGGATGGACTGCTCGGAGGAGATTTCCTCGTAAAAATCCCGCTTCAGGTCGATCCGATAAATTGCCACGTAGATTTTACTGATGGCGGAGATGATCTCATTGTTCAGCGTAGCCTCCATCAACGCCTTTTCTAACTCTTCCTGGTGCTTCCGGTTCTCTCGGACGATATCGTCAATATGGTGGAAGCCAATGAGGGCCTTGCACTCTCCGTAAGCCGTATCCAGCCGGGTCACCTGAACCTCGAAAAATTCCCGACCGTTCTTGTTGGGACGACCGCGATAGCGAATCAGAATCCGTCGCTGTTTTTTCAGCGTCTGTCGCAGCTTCTCCGGCAGCAGCTCCCGCAGGAGTCGCTCCCGATCCTCCGGCACCACATAGTCCGCACAATACTCCTGCAGGAAGGCCGTGTAAGGCAGGTCCTCCCCCCGGTTCCGGATCTGGATCTCATAAATATTAGAATTCCGGGACATTTTTACCACGCTCGCCCGGTCATTCAGCAAGTCCGCCCGGTACACGGCGGTATAGTCCTCGCAGAGAACATTCAGGATCTGCTGCTCCCGGCGCAGGTCCTCCACGCTTCTTTTCAAAGCCGTGACCATACGGGTATTTTCCAGACTGGAACCAAAATGGCTGCCCACCAGCTGCAGAAGCTCCACCAGAGATTTCGTGTCCTCTATCCCGGGATTGTCCAGTCCCAGGAAGCCGCCGAGGGAGCCTTTGTAAAAGATCGGTGAGGCAATCTCCCGCCGGATGTTCTGTGGCTTCATAAGGGCATACTCGGAGGGGCTGGTCTCCCGCACGTCCTCCAAATCACGAATCACAATGCTGGACCCGGAGCGGAAGGTCTCCATCCACACCGGAATTTCCTCCGGGGCGATATCCTGCAGATTCCCCTGCTGGGTGGAAACGCCGCTCCTGCACCATTCAAAGCTGTTGCGGAAGGCTCGTCCACCCTCCGTCAGGTTAAAGAGGAAGGCCCGGTCCGCCAGGGCATAATGGCCCAGAGTCTCCAGAATGGCCTGCACCGCCAGAGCCATTTCCTGGCTGTCTCCGGCCCGGTCCAGTCGGATCAGCTGCCGCAGTACGTTTTCTGTATAAGTCTGGCGCCCGCTCTTGCCGGCGTCCGTTGTCGTTGTCATGATTGTCTCAGCACCTTTTCTCAGGTGGGGGCATCCCCCACAAATCAGTACATTTTACGCACCTATTATACGTCAAGCACTCCCGGGTTTCAACATAAAAAACCGGGAATGGATCATTTTCCATTCCCGGTCTGCAAACTATGCACCTACCAGATTCCGTATCCACACACCCTTGTGGATAAGATACTTGCCTACGGCGCACTTCAAAAGGTCCATGGCCTGGCAAATGGCATACAGGGGCAGGATGGTCATGCCTGTGAACCGGCTCAGCACAAAGGCCAGCGGCACGCAGCAGCCCCAGACAAAGCAACTGTCGAATAGGAACGTAACCATGGTCTGCCCGCCGGACCGGAGGGTAAAATAGGCTGCGTTGGTGTAGGAGTTAAAGGGCAGCATCACAGCAGCGATGAGGATGAGCTTCGCCGCCAGAGCGCGGACCTCGTCGGTGGTGTTATAAATCTGGGGGAACAGGCCGGAGCAGGCTGCCATCAGCCCGCCGAACACCAGGCCGGAAGTCACCGCAATGGCGGTCATTTTCCGGTTTTCGTCCCGGACGGTCATCTCGTCCTCCCCTGCCCCAAGAAGCTGGCCCATGAGAATGCCCACGGCGTTGCCCATGGACAGGTAGACCACGCTGCCCAGATTATAAAGGGTGCTGGATATGTTCATGGCCGGGACCACGCTGAGGCCGCAGGTGGAATAGCACTGGTTCAGGATTGCCATGCCGCAGGACCATAAGAATTCGTTGACCAGCAGGGGCATTCCCTTGATGGCGATGTTTTTCAGCAGCCGGGCGGGAATTTTCATGGACCGGTAAGCCCCCCGGACGAAGGGGTTCCGTTCCCCGTGGGCATGGGTCCAACCGGCCACGATCGCCAGCTCCACATAGCGGGAAATGACCGTGGCCAGGGCAGCGCCCTCCACGCCCATTTTCGGAGCGCCGAAGTGGCCGAAGATCAGCACATAGTTCAGCCCCAGATTTACCAGCACCGCCGCAATGCCGCCCAGCATGGGCACCATGGTCTCGCCGGTCTCCCGGAGGGTGCTGGAATAGGCGTTGCACAGGGCGAAGGGAATAAGCCCTAAGAGCATCATCTGCAGGTAGGAAAGGCCGTAGGCCATGGCCCCGGCGGCCTCCTGAGGGTCGCCCTCGCCGGTCAGGTACAGGCCGATGAGCCCCTGCCCGCCGAAATAAAAGATGCCAATGCCTACCAGCGCCAGGGCAATGCAGGAGAGAATTTTGAAGCGGAAGGTGTTCCGCACGCCCTCCTGATCCCCAGAGCCGTGGTACTGGGCGGTAAAAATGCCCGCACCGGAGGAACAGCCGAAGATACAGAGATTGAACACGAACAGCAGCCCATTGACAATGGACACGCCGCTCATGGGCACCGTCCCCACCTGGCCGACCATAATGTTGTCCAGCAGGGAAACGAAGTTGGTAATGCCGTTTTGAATGATGATAGGGATGGCCACGCCGAATACCCGGCGGTAAAACGCCTTGTCCCCAATGTAACGCTTGAACATAACGACCTCTTTTTGTGGATTTTTCTTCTTTCTGCGCGCCCTTCCGGCAGTGCAAAAAGCCTTCCCCTGGGGGAAGGTGGCCCCGAAGGGGCCGGATGAGGGGCGGTAGGGACTGAGACGGGACACAACCTCTTGGCCCCCGCCGAGAGGGGGCCAAGGTCTCGCCGTTACTGTCTTCCGTCCCGCTTTGCTTTTTACAGTTCCTTCCCCTTCAGGAACACCCGGCGGGTCTTATAGTCCGGGGAGCAAATGAGGAAATCCGCTCTCCGGCCCACCCGAATGGAACCCACCTCTTTCTCCGCACCGATGGCGCAGGCGGGGTTATAGGTGGCCGCCCGGACGGCGTCCTCCTCCCGGACCCCGAAGGTGATGGCCCGGGTCATGCAGTCATAGAGGTTCGTGGCCGAGCAGGCAATGGTCCCGTCGGCCAGACGGCCGATGCCGCCCTTCAGCCAGGCGTCCTGTCCGCCCAGCAGAAAATGGTCCCCCTCCTGCAAGCCGCAGCACCGGCCTGCGTCAGAGATCAAAACCATCCGCTCCCCGCCGAACATGGAGAAGGCCAGCCGCACGGAGGCAGGATGCACATGAAGCCCGTCGCAGATGATTTCCGCCCGGACGTTAGGATTCTCCACCGCCGCCGGGATCACGCCGGGATTCCGGTGATGGATACCGGGCATAGCATTGTACAGGTGGGTCAGGTGTGTGGCCCCCGCATCATAGGCCGCACGGGCATGGTCATAGTCGGAATCCGTGTGGGCCACGGACACGGTGCAGAGTTCCTTTGCCTTCTTCACGAATTCCACGCTTCCCGGCAGCTCCGGGGCAACGTCCACGATTTTTACCAGCCCGCCGCAGCCCTCATAGAGCGCCTTGAAGCCCTCAAAATCCGGCTCTTTCAGGTATTCGGCGTTCTGAGCGCCTCGCTTTTTATAGGAAAAATAGGGTCCCTCCATCTGGATGCCCCGCAGCACGGCGCAGCCTTCCGGATCCTCGTCCACCAGCTTTCGGGCAGTGGCGAACGCCTTTTCCAGCACATCATAGGGCAGGGTCATGGAAGCCGGGGCGAAAGACGTGACGCCCACGCCGGCCAGATATTTTGCCATCCGTTTCAGGCCCTCGTAATCGCCGTCGGAGAAGTCCGCATTGGAATTGCCGTGATGATGCACGTCGATAAGGCCGGGAATCACCGTAGCCCCGTGGAGGTCAATGGCGTCCTCCGGCACATCCTGCGCCAAAACCTGAGTAAAAATTCCGTTTTCTACCTGAAATGCCCCCAGATGAAAGTGAAAATCCGAGGTAAAGATCCGTGCGTTCTGAAAAAACATGGTATACGCTCCTTTTCGGGTAAATTTTCATAAATGCCGCAACGGAGGCAGCGTTTTTCTGGCTGCCTCCGTTCTTTTCTTCTTACTTCCGCAGCTCCGGCAGGCTGGCCGCCGCCACGGACTGGCCCACCCGGCGGGTCTTTTCGTCGGGCAGCATCACCCGGATGGCCTTGGCCAATGCGGGATATTCGTCGTCCAGGACCTGCTGGCAGTTGGCCAGAATGGCCTCGCCGCCCTTTCCGGACATGACCCTGCCCAGGACCATGAGATAATGAATGTCGTAGAAATGGGAATACTCCACTACGGTATAGCCCAGATATTTGCCGATGTCCGCGAAGACCTTCTGGGCTCTGGGGTCGTCCTGCTCCATGAGACCCTGGACCACCTTCAGCTTCTCCGCCGGGGTCAGGTTCTCGTCCAGCTCGATGCCCGCACGGGGGGCCAGCTTGATGACCGCATCCTGAGAGAAATACTTGCAGCCCACGCCCTTATCCGTGGACCACTCGTCAGCCATGGCCTCCTCGTTCAGGTCCACCGGCGCAAAGGCCAGCTCGCTGATCCAGCCCAGCACGTTCTTGTCCGCATCCACATAGCCTACGGCCTCGCTGGTACCCATGGCGATGCCCATGATGGAGCCCACATCCATGCTCATAGCACCGGCCAAAGCGGTCACGTCGCCGTCATTGGCAACCACTACCGGCACATCGCCGATGGCAGCGCCCGCCCGGTCATAAATGGTCTCCACCTCATCCCAGCGGCTTCTGGGAACCTTGATAAAGAGGCTGGCGATCATGGGGGCGTTGCCGATAAATGTGCCTGCGGAGGAAACGCCGATGGCGTCCACTCTGGGCATCTTGGAAGCGGCAGTGCGGAAGGCTTCCACGATTTCGTTATAGTGATAAGTGGGGTCGGCCTGAGTCTTGGGATGCCAGACCACTTCCTCGGAGTACACGCACTTGCCATCGATGACGGCACTGACCTTCCGGTCGGAGCCGCCTGCGTCAAAGCCGATGCGGCAGCCGTCCATGTGTCCGCCGATGGGTACGGGAGCCTCGTTGGGCTCCGGACACTTGTCCAGGGGCAGGGCGATCACTTCCAGGTCCCGCTTGTAGAGCTTGTGGAAGAAGTCGAAATCGAAGGCTCTGGCGCCGTCCACGGCGTAATCCTTCGCCAGCCGGGCGGCAATGGGGTCGTTTCCGCAGATATACACCCGGAAGCCGCCGATGCTCCACAGCAGGAACTTCACATAGCGCTCCACATAGCGGTAATCCGCCTCCGCCATGTCCGGCGTGCCATGGATGCAGGTCCGGCGCACGCTCACGTGGCCCTTGTCCCGCTCCACGGCGATGGCCAGGGGCTTTTCTGCGCCCTTCCTGTAGGCATCCGCCCACACGCCGAAGGGAATGAATCCGGGGTCTAATTCGGGGATGTGCTTCATGTCATAGGTCACGCCAAGATAGTGCATAAAGGTTCCTCCTCGTTTTATTTATCCACGCAGCTCGTGAGCAACGTCCGCCACGATGCGCTGCATATCCTCCCATTTGATCTCCATGTCCGCCGCCAGGGCCAGCTGGGTCCGGCAGCGCACCAGGTTGTGATCCCGGTAAGCGGTCTTAAAGTACAGGTCGCCGTCCAGGAAGTCCTTCAGGAAGCGGATGCCGCATTCCATGGTCATAATGTAAGCGCCCAGGGGCAGCATGGCCACCTCTTTGTCGGTCAGAGAGGTCGCCGTGGACAGGAAGCCACGGGCATAGACCTCAAAAAGATGCAGGTCCAGCTTCATGGTGGAGGGATCCTTGGCATCCTCCGCCGCCGTAGCAGCGCCAAACCGGATGGAATCGCCGAAGTCGTAAACGCTCAGACCGGGCATCACTGTATCCAGATCCAACACGCACAGAGCCTTCCGGGTATTCCGGTCCAGCAGCACGTTGTTCAGCTTCGTATCGTTATGGGTCACCCGCAGGGGCAGCTCGCCACTCTCCCGCATCCGCTGCAAAGAGCAGGCCTTTTCCTTCCGGTCCAAGGCGAACGCGATCTCCTGGCGGGCCCGCTTCACCCGATGCTCCAGGTCCTGCCGGATGGATTCCTCCAGCTGGCGGTAACGGTCCACGGTATTGTGGAAGTTGGGGATGGTCTCATACAGGGTATCCGCCGGAAAATCCGCCAGAAGATGCTGGAACCGCCCGAAAGCCACGGCACTCTGGTAGAAGTCCTCGTCGGTCTCCGGCTGGTCCACGCAGAAGCCGCCCACATAGTCGTACATCCGCCAGAATTCTCCGTCGCTGTCCCGATGGCAGAAGCTGCCGTCGTCATTGCGGGTGGGGATGAAGTGAATGGCGGCCCGGGGGTCCGCTTCCCGCTCCCGGATGAAGCTGGTGACGGCGTTGGCGTTGGCCATCAGCTGCACCGGATTGTGGAACACATATTTATTGATCTTCTGAAGCACATATTCGTGACCGGCGTCGGTCGTGATCTTATAAGTGGAATTGATGTGGCCGTGGCCGAACTCCTCGCAGGCGACAGGAGCGCCATCCATCTGAAATTCATAAGCTGCAGGAACGATCTCCATAGTAATGCAACACCTCGTTATAGAGTTTTCCCCAAAGGGACCGGGGATTCGGTTTTATGAGTGTATCACGAAAAAGGAAAAAAATCAATCGTTTTTTCTACAAACGCCTTTATCTGCCGCCAGCGCACGTCAATAGGGCCGGATATAGCGTTCGTGGCTTTCCTCTGTTGGTCGGGCGTGGACACCGGACACCAGCCCCAGCATCGCGTAAATGGTCGCCAGAGACGAGCTGCCGTAGCTGATGAAGGGCAGGGTCAGGCCGATCACCGGCGTCACGCCGATGCACATACCGATGTTGCTGATCAGCTGGAACATCAGCGCCGAAGCCGCTCCAAAGCACACCAGGCGGCGCATATAGTCCGTGCTGCGGACACCAACATGAATGCAGCGGATGATGATGAGCAGCAGCATGACCATAACGGCAATGCATCCCACGAAGCCCAACTCCTCGCCGATGGTAGAGAAAATATAGTCTGTGTGACCGGCCACCAGGTCGTCGGCCTGGGTCCGGTTGCCGTGAAACAGGCCCTGGCCCGTAACGCCGCCGCCGGTGAGAGACCGGAGGGACTGCACCGTATGATACCGCTCGTCCAGTCCCTGGGGATCGATGGTCGGGTCAAACAGCACCAGAATCCGATTTTTCTGGTAAGTAGCCATCAGATGATTCCAGGCAAAGGGGACCACGGCAATCAGGCCACCTGCCGCCAGCAGGAACCACCAGAGGCTCACGCCGCCGGAAAAGGCCATGCCGGCAAAGATAAATACGAAGATCAGTGACACACCGGCGTCACCGGACAGGACCATATTCAGCCCCACAAGGAGGCCCAGATGGACCACCATGTGCATCACCGAGGGGATGGAGGAAATGCGGTTCTGATGGGAATTCATCACGGAGGCCATGATGAGGATATAGGTCACTTTACAAATTTCCGCAGGCTGGATGTTGAAGGGCACCAGGGGCAGCTTGATCCAGCTCTTGTTGCCGCCGGTGTTCACGCCGAAGGGGATCAGCAAAGACAGCAGCAGAACGTTAAAGATCACCAGCGCCGTCCGATGCTCCGAAAAGGTATCCACGTCAATGGAGGACATGACGGCGTAAAATAGCACGCCGATCACAGCACTGAAGCCTTGCAGGATAATATATCGGGTGCTGTTCACGGCATTCGTGGCGCTGGCAATGACCAGCAGACCGAACACTGTCGCCGTCAGGCACAACGCCAGCAGCACCATATCTCCCTTCCGGAAAAATCGCTTGAATTCAATCAGAAAATCGCCCATGGTTTCGCTCCTTCCGGGCACGTTTGGGTTATTGTATCATTTCCGGAGGAAAAAGTAAACCCCCGTGGCGGAATCGCCTTTTCCAGCGGCGTTCGTACTTCCAGAAAAAGCCGCCCTTTCAGCCACCACCCCCGGCGTGGCGCTGTTGGGGCGGCAAAATCCCTCCGGCGGTGCGCCGGCTCCCCTGTGTAGGGGTGTTGGTCCTTCAGAGTTAAGGCTTCCCTGTGCAGGGGAGCTGTCATGGGCCACAGCCCATGACTGAGGGGGTGTAAGCGATCAGGTTTCGGCCGACTTACGTCGAGGCGAAAAATAGCCTTCCCCTGGGTATGCTATCATCTGAAGTGCAATCCCCTGAAAAAGGAAGGACAACTCTGAAAAATCGCAAAAATATCCCCGGTGCGTAGTACACCGGGGATGTTTTTACGGTTCAAAGTTCTCAAAAATAGGGATCCAGCCCTCTTTTATGGCGGTGTTGTACTCCTCCATGGTCCGCAGGGTCCAACTGACCCCCTTCACGCCCCAGAGATTCCGCACCAGGTAGTTGCCCAGGGTGTTCCGGTGGGCGTACTTAAAGGCCACGAAATCCGGCACCGTCAGGAAGTTCTCCCACTGGGCCGTCACGGCCAGCCGCAGGAAGAAGGGCTGGTTTGCCTTGCTTTTCAGAAAATTTTCCGCCAGCTGTCCCCGGATAATGTCCGGCCGATGCTGCCGGAGCCACCGGACGCACCGGGGGTCGAAGGACTCGATGCAGTAGGGGCCCTCGTAGCCCTCCAGCATGGCGCAGACAGCCTCGCAAAGCTCGGCGTAATTATTGTCCACACTTTTCAACTCGATAATCATGGGCACCTGCCCCCGGAACAGGTCCAGTACCTGAGAAAACTGCGGGATGGTCTCGGAAGTCCCCTGCAGGAAGTGCCGGGACAGGTCCTCGGTGGTCAGGTCCTCCATGCGGCCCTCCCGGCCGGTGGTCCGGGACAGGTCCGAGTCGTGCATAACGCCCAGATTCCCGTCGGCCAGCAAATGCAGGTCCAGCTCCACGCCGTAGCCATGCTCCAGCGCCGCCCGGAAGGCCGCCAGACTATTTTCCGGCTTCTTCTCATCATGGAGGCCCCGGTGGGCATACTTCCAGCCCAGCAGCCCCTCCCAGCCGGGGGCATTCCGCCGCCCCCGCAGGGACAGCAGGTACAAAACAAACAGGACCACCAGAATAATGGCAACAATCATGATTTAATCCTCCACATCAAAGGCCTCCAGCCCCTTTTTCGCCACGATTTTATTGTCACCGTGGCGCACAAAATTCATGGTAATGTACGACAGGAATGCGAAAATTGCCGAATAGGCAAACAGCAGATGATACCCCAGATACCGCATCAGCGCACCCGCCAGAATGGGCGTGGCGATCTGGGCGGTCATGGAGAAGGTGTAATAAAGGCCCGTGAACTTGCCCACTTCCCCATCGCTGCACATCTCCACCACCATGGGCAGGGAGTTTACGTTGATGGAGGCCCAGGCAATGCCCACCACCGCAAAAAGGCCGTACAGGGCCGGGTGGAAGCTGTGGCTGAACAGGGTGTACACGAAGGCGGCGGCAAAGCTGCCGCTGAGGAGCAGGGTGCCGAAGCGGATGGTCTTCCGGCGGCCGATCTTACTGGCCACCTGACCCACGGGAATGTAGCTGACGATGGCACCGGCGGTGGCGATGGTCAGGCACATACTACTCTGGCTCAGGGTCATGCTCCACTGGTTCTGGGCATAAGTCGTGAACCAGGTGGTCACACCGTTATAGGCCACAAACCACAGGGCAATGGAGCAGAGCAGGAAGCCCAGGCTTTTTTTCACGGCGGCAGGCAGCTTCTCCCCGGCGGGGGTCTCCACAGCCAGGTCCTCCTCCGGATGCTGCTTCTCGTAATCCCGCTGACGGGCCACCAGCTTCGGCTCGTTGACCAGGGTCATCAGCACGATGAGCGCCAGCAGCATAATGCCCGCCACGATGGCAAACAGGGGCAGATAGCTGGCGTCGGCGCTTTTGTCGGTATACAGGAAGGTGGTCAGCAGCAGATAAATGATGCCGCCCACGGCGCCCATCAGATTGATGACGGCGTTGGCCTTGCTCCGCAGGGGCTTGGGGGTCACATCCGGCATCAGGGCCACAGCGGGAGCACGATAAGTACCCATGGCCACCAGCAGCGCTCCCAGTACCACCACAAAGGCCACCATTTTCCCCGCGGAGGGAGCAGCCCGATAGCTGTCGTTCAGTACCGGCAGGGCCATCATCAGCACGATCGCCGCCAGGGAGCCAAAGAGAATGAAAGGCCGGCGGCGGCCCAGGGGGCTGCGGCACTTGTCGGACAGCGCTCCGAACAGGGGCAGCAGGAACAGGGCCAGCACGTTGTCCGCCGCCATAATGGCACCGGAGAACACCTCGTTCATGTGAAAGGTGTTGGTGAGCATCAACGGCACCAGATTGTCGTACATTTGCCAGAAGGCGCAGATCGACAGGAAGGCAAAGCCGATGAGTACGGTATTTTTCTTGTCCAGCTTCATGGAAGGACCTCCGTTCGGTTGTTCTTCTTACATAATAACGGATTTTTGCCTGAATGTCCAGCCTCTTTTCATAAATTTTACCTGTCCGACTTCAAATTGACAGCTTCCGCCGAAGATGGTATAATAAAGAAAATTTTGTAAAAAGAGGAGGCTGGTCTATGAAGCAGCTTTTGCGCCTGTTCGCAACGTTTTTCAAGATTGGCGCATTTACCTTCGGCGGGGGCTATGCCATGATCGCCCTGCTGGAAAATGAATTCGTCACCAAGAAGCAATGGATTGACCAGGAGGAATTTCTGGACATGGTGGCCATTGCGGAATCCACCCCCGGCCCCGTGGCCATCAACAGCGCCACTTACATAGGCTATCACATGGCAGGCTTCTGGGGGGCGCTGGTATCCACCGTGGCCGTGGTGCTGCCCTCCTTCCTGATTATCTTCGCCATTTCTCTGGTGTTTGACCAGTTCCTGGCAATATCTTATGTAAACTACGCCTTTCAGGGCATCCGGGTCTGCGTGGTATACCTCATCCTCAGCGCCGGTCTGAAGGTGTTCCGCTCCCTGGAGCAGACCTGGAAGAATCGCCTGCTGTGCTTCGGAGTGTTCGGTCTGATGACCGCTTTCTCCCTGTTCAGCGTGAATTTCTCCTCCATCTGGTTCATCGTTATCTGCGGCGTGCTGGGCCTGGCCCTGTTCCATCGGAAGGGGGCGGCGGAATGATCCTCTGGAATCTGTTCTCCACCTTCTTCGGCATCGGCGCCGTGTCCTTCGGCGGCGGCTACGGCATGATCTCCCTGGTCCGGGAGGCTGTGGAGCGGAACGGCTGGCTGACGGAGTCGGAATTTCTGGATTTCATCGCCGTTTCCGAATCCACCCCCGGCTCCCTGGCCGTGAACATGGCCACCTTCATCGGCTCCTCTCAGGCAGGGGTCCTGGGCAGCCTGCTGGCGACCCTGGGCGTGGTGCTGCCCTCCTTCCTTGTGATTTTGCTGATCGCAGCCGTCATCCGGAACCTTCTGAAATACGGCCCGGTCCAGGCTTTTCTGGCAGGCGTGCGGCCTTGCGTGGTAGGCATGATCCTCTCCACTGCCGCCACCATGGGCCTGACCACCCTGCTGGGTGCCAAGACCATTCAGTCCATTGTTTCCCCGGACTGGACGGGCATCCTGATTTTCGCCATCCTGTGGGTGGTCCATGGGGTCTGGAAGGCCGTCCGCAAAAAGTCCCCCTCCCCGATCGCCATGATTTTGCTGTCCGCAGTTTTGGGACTGCTGCTGTGCAGGTAAAAATCACCGGAGCGGCTCACCCCGCTCCGGTGATTTTTTCCTTTCGCTGCAAGTGCAGCGCCCATTCGCATTGCCGCTTGTAGCGCCGCAAATAGACCGCCAACAACACATCCGCCCCGGCGCACAGCATCAGCGATGCCGCTGCGAAGATCTGCCCCGGATGCGCCGCAAGTTCGATCTTGTAGTAAGACTGCACATAGTCCTGCACGATGGTCAGCGTCACCAGCCGCCGGGCCGCCAGCAGCAGACATCCCACCGCCAGCCAACTGAAACCACTGGCCATCCGGCCCGGAATGGCCCGGTCGTCCAGCTTCCCGGTGGCAAAGCTATAAGCCATGCTGGCTGTCCCATCACTAAGGGCATTCAAAAATTTCCGCAGCTGGAAAAATAAGAACGCCGCCAGGCTGGCCATGATGCCCTCCATCACCGCCATGGCAAAGAAGGCATACACCCCACCGTTTTCCGGCAGCGTCAGCACGGCATAACGGACAAATCGATAGACGAACAGGACCGCAAGCCCCGCCCCCGCCACGTTCACGGCCGTCTCGGCCCATTGGGCCAGAGTGGACAGCCGTCCCAGCCCACGGGCAGGATGCCCCCGAAGGCTGTCACCGATGCCCGCCGCCACGATCAGCGGCACCGCCACACACAGCACACTGACCAGGCCGTACAGCGCCAGCCAGGTGTTTTGGGCCTGCCGCTCCCCGACACCACCTGCGGCCAGCTGCGCCCGCAGTACCGTCCGGAAGCCCGCATCCGGCAGCAGCATCACCGTCGGAAGCCCCACCGCCCCAGCCAGCAGGAACAGGGCCGCCGCAATGCGGGTCATCCGGGAATGTTGAAATAATTTGGTGGACACCCCCGCACCTCCTTGTTCAGGTCTTGGTCGTTCAGCGCAAAGGCTTCCCCGCCGTGGGGAAGGTGTCACAGTCGTGCCGTGACGGGTGGGCTTGAAGGCAGCAGCGCCGTACTTTTCTCTGGTGATAATCGAGACCTCATCCGTCAGCCCTGACGGGCTGATGAGCGCAGGCTTAGCATGACCGCCACCGTCAGTCAAATAGATTTTGGATTCGCTGCGCAGAGCGCCAACCTCCTGGGGAAGCCTAATGCCTCGCCGGGAGTTGGCCGCTCAGAGCAAAGCTGCTCTTTTTCCTGGTCCTATCTTACCATATCGCCCATCGAAAAACAACGCAGAAAAAGAGATTGCATTTCCGGAAGAAATCCATTATAATATGCTTCGGATGTAGCCCCCTTGTGTGCGGCATATCCCCGCTTGTGTGGCATAGAATGCACCATATTCAGCGCTTAAAGTCTTTTTTTCGTGTAGCATCGGATGTATCCAGTACTTAAGCTCCCACCTGTGCGACATAGCGTGCGCCATATCCGTCGTTTGGGCCGTTCCGCTTCTTAACATTTGTGATATCCCCCTCCTCCAATAATTTCAATAATTTTGTATCCGGGTGTAGCGCAGCTGGTAGCGCGCCTGCTTTGGGAGCAGGATGCCGCAGGTTCGAATCCTGTCACTCGGACCATGCAGAGTGTCCTTATAGGATCTGAGTATCCTGTAATGGACACTCTGCTTTTTTATGTGAAGAATGGTGAAAAGCTGGAGCTGTCGATCATCACCCGTTCCCGCACGCACAGCAGCTTGACCTTGTGCTCGGTCAGCAGGTCGATGTATTGCTTTGTCATGCCCCAATCCCGCCCCAAGCGGTCAAGGCTGTTTACCAGCACCACATCCACCTTTCCGGCAAGAACGGCCTCCGTCAGCTCTTGCAGAGCCGGACGGTCAAGGGTCAATCCCGAGCCATGCTCGGCGGCAACACCAACGATGGTGTAGATTGCTACCAAACGGAAGTTGTGAATGCAAACCTCAAAGCAGTTTACGCCCTGCACGCCTTCTATCCTGCGGCCTGCGTCAGCACATATGCCGTTGTGTTTTGCGACATGAACGGCAGACAAATGCCGCTCTCACCTGCGCCGACCAGCAGCTCCGTGCCGCTGGGGCTGATCAGAAGAGGATACGTCTCATACAGATACATCGGACCGTCCGTGACGCCGTAGCTGTTACCGCCCACAAGCGACAGGCTGAGCGTCACATAGCTCGGCCCGTCCGGAATGGTCTGAATTGTCCAGAGGCCGCTCCACATCTCCTCAATGTCGTCGCTGTTCTCGTATGTCCACTCCAGATCGACTGTGCCGCCCGTCTCATCCTCGAGATAGAAGCGCAGCGAGAAATAGGCATAGCGGCCGGTTTCCTCTACCGTGGTTTCTGTGATCCAGCCCATGCCGTCGCGCTGCGATCCGGCGAGACCGAGCGCAGTCATGCCTGTCCAGCCATCGGAAAGCCAACTGGCAAATTCGGGTGGGGCGTTATACCAGGCGTATTCTGTAAAGTCAAACGAAAGATAGTCGCCGTCTTCCGATGTACACGGTGCAAGATAGCGCATCGCATCAAGCGAGGGATACCAGTTGCAGGTGTTCCCGTTGCTGTCGGTGATGAAGACTTGTGTGTCGGCCTCATATGCAGCGCCGTCGAGATTTGCAAAGAGCAGTACCGGCTCGCCGCTCTCCGACCGGTAAAGCACCTCCGTGACCTCGTCGGTCTGTGTCGCCTCGTTCCACTGGACACGGTTGATTGCAACCGTCGCATTTTCGTCGACCGGCACGATGCAGTACAGATGTCCCGCGCTGCCGATCATGTGCTCCGCATTGATCTCCGCAAGAAAGGGATATTCGAGGAGCATTGCTTCATTGGTTTCCTGCAGCCACGCAGGGAAGCCTGTCTCGAATCCCTCGTCAAACAGGCCGCCGACATAGCCGAGATATGCCGCACCAAACATTGTCATTGGAAAGTCCATCCTGTCACGCAGCCATTCAAGCGAGGCCTCCGCCTCCCGTGAAAACCCGGATTGCACCGGCTGTGTGTCCACGGCTTCATTTCGTGACGTGTGATTGCTCATGCCGCCCTGCGATGTATTTTCTTCCGGCTGTCCTTCCGGTGCTTTTTTATCGGCCTTTGTGGGGAGCGTGGGGAGGTTAACCTTATCCGGACTCTTTTTTTGGTCGCCCGACTCCGTTTGCGGCTTCTTAGCACAGGCACAAAGCAACAGCAGCAGAGCCGCTGCCAGCAACAGCGCGAGTGCTTTCCTGAGTGTTGTTTTCATAACTGCTCCTTTCAGAATGTTCCGCTTCGGCCGGAACCTCCTCCGCCGGATTCGCTGGAGCTGCTTCCGCCGCCGGAGGAGCTGCGCTCAATCTTCCGGCTGGATGTCGTCTTGTGCGTAAAACGATCGGATCGCTCCGTAAGGCGGAGTCCCGCGGAGACGTAGGTGTCTGCGGTTGCTTTTTCGGATACATTGTCCATTTTCTGCCATATCACAGCGACGATTGCAGCTGCCGCCAGCAGGGAAAGACCAATTACAATAAGGATCGGAAAGAACAGGCTTGCCCGGACGGGCTTTCCTGCGGAAGCCTTTCCAAGATAGATGCTGCATTCCTTGATATAATCCTCAAAGCCGCCGTACCAGTCGTTCTCACCGAAATTGTCGAGGAATACCTTTTCCAGCTTCTCCTGACCATAGCTGTTGAACGTATACTCGCAGCGTGAGCCGTAGCAGAACATTGCCCAGTCGCGGTCATCCATACTGAGCAGGAGCATGATCCCATCACGGTTCGGTCCTTCGCCCATGGTATATTGATGGTAGATGGTGTAGGTCGCCTTATAGACGCCTCCGGAATGGAAGTCCCGATAGTCCTCCACGGTTACGATGTAAACGCCGACACCATACTTTTGGGATACGCTTTCCGCCATCTTTTCCAGCAGCATATTTTCGTTTTCGCTGAGAAGTCCGGCCGCATCCGTCACATAAGAAAGCTGTGCACCTGTTTGCTCAGCCGCAGTCACATTCACGCAGAGCACAAGGCAGAACACAAACACCAGAAGGAGATAGCATGTTCTTTTTTTCATTTCTCAGCCCTCCCTACCGTGCCAGAAGCAGCAGCGCGGTCACACTGATGGCGATAAGAGGGCCCGCAATCGCCGCAAAGAGGCCAATTACCCGCTTCGTGCTGACGGGAAGGTTGCCTACCAGCTTGCCTGTCTGACCGTTCATGGCAAAGAGAAAGTCCTTGCCCTCCCATTTTGTGTTCAGGATCCAGACAGGGAGCAGCGCGTAATGTACCTTGCCGCGCTTCAAGTGGATATCCCGGTCCGTTTCATTGCAGGAGGCGTAGCCCGAAACTGTGCTTTCCAGCGCACTCAGCAGCGAGCCTGCGCAGCGCTTGTCCGCTCGCTCCCGGCTGTCTTCAACGCTGACATCGTATTTATCTGCCAGAAATCCGGGCAGATACGCCGTGGAAAATGGCTTGAGCTCTGCGTAATCGTACGGTTCGATGGAGTCCATGTAATCATCCGGCATTTTGCTGGATGCATCTACCGGAATCTTTTCAAAGCAAATCGAACCGGAGCGGCTCACATCATAGTGACTGGTCTCGGTGATCTCATAGTCTCCTGAGGTGTACCGATGTACGGTAGTGGCATGGAACCGGGCGCTTCCGCTGGCCTCGCCGTCATACATCCAGAAGGGTACATACACACCCTTGATCTCCTCCAGATGGTTGGCTTTGGAGAACGTTGATGGCAGCAGGGGCTTTTTGAGATAGTGCTTCTTCAGTGCCTTGATGGCATCTTCCTTGCTCAGCTTGAAGGGAAGCACAAAGTCGGGCTTTAAAATGCCGGTGAGCTGCCCCGGAATCACCGATGGATTTCCGCAGTACGGACAGGACGTGGCCGCAGTCGTTGCGTCGCAGAGCAGTTCCGCACCGCACGATGGACAGCAGTAAGCTTTCATGCTGCTTGCGTCCGCGCCCCAGTCCTCACTCAGGCCGGAAGCATCCCAGTCAGAGCCGTCCGCAGCGGCCTTTTGTTCCTCCGCTTCGGCAGTTTTTCGAGCCGCTTCTGTTTTTTCCTGCTTCTGCGCTGCTTCCGCTGCTTTTGATTCTTTTTCCGCGTAGAGTGCTTCAATTTCTGCGACATCGAAGCTTGAGCCGCAGTAGTCGCACGCCAGCTTGCCGGATCCTCCTACAAAATGGAGCGGTCCCATACAGGCGGGACATTGATAATTTGTTACTTGTGTTGCCATGTTCCTTCCTCGTTTCCTGTGTCGGTACCTGACGGCATCATAGCCCTACGCTCTGTGGTAAGTCAGCCCGCCGTCCAATATAACCGCGTTTTGCGTGTCATACAGGATATGCAGATCCGCCGCCGCATGGTCGCTGTTTTCCAGCACAATTTCCTGCAGGTGCCCCGCTATGTCCTCACTGTACTCGCTGCCGTAATACGGCGTCTGAAATGCAGACGCAATGCACAGCTCCCAGCCATTCCATTTCTGCTCCGTTTCGTCGAACCACAGCTCCTCTGCGTACCAGCGCGTCCCGTCCTCATTCTCGGAAAACACATATTTCTGCACGCCATCCTCGGAGATCCACGTGCCCTCGAGCAGCGCAAAAACATTGCGTGTCTGCTCGCGCCCAGCGCACTCCTGCTCAGCCTGCGCCTGCCGCTCCGCGTCGCTGTAATACCGTGCCTCGTCGCCCATTGTCATCATACCGTAGTCCAGCCAGAACGTATCCGCCAGCCATGCAAACTGCGGTGAGTCCAGATAGCGCAGATGATAGACCGTATCGTGGTCTTTATCCTCGATTGTGAGTCCGCTGATTTGTTCTGCAAAATCCGCCTGAACGGTCAGAACGCCGTTTTGAAAGGAATATTCAAACTGATCGCCCAGATCTTCAAAATTCGCGTCGTAGCAGCGGATAGGATTGTTCTTGAACTGCCCGCCACGATAATAGAGCTTCATAAGCCCCGGGCTGTAAACGGTTTTTTTGATGTGAAGGTCGCCAAAAAGGACCGCCGTCTCCGGATACTGATAGGTGCGCTCACCGACCCCGCCGCAAGCGGCCAGACAGAGAAGGCCCATCCACAGACCTGCCGCGATAAGAATTACCTTCGATCTCACGGCATCACCTCCGTTTTCCTGCAAATAGCCGGATTCTCCCGCTCCAAAATGGGGCGGGAGCCGGTTTTCATAAAAATTTTCGGAAAGACGCCGCCCTTACTGGAACGTCATGTTGTTGAGAATGATGTCGGGCATCGTTCCCGGGACGCAGTCCATATCCCGAAGCCCGATGGAAAGGGCGCGGCCGTCGTCAAGCTGCGCGATATACTGAATCCAATCATAGCCGATGTACTTATAGGTGCGGCCGTGGAACGTGATACCGCCGATCACGCGGTCTTCGATCTCCTGATAGTTCTCGAAGCTGTCCTTGTAGTAATCAAATTTTTCAACGTTCTCCCTTACCTCAAACTGGATGGCGCCTGCACCGAACGCTGTGGGATCGTCGTTTTCCACCAGGGAGCGCTTGCCCTCATCATACGACCAGCCGGATACCGGGATCTTCGTCATGATTTTGACCTTAACATCGTCTTTTGCAAACTGGGAGACTTCCACGGAGAAGTCCTGCAACTCGGCATTCGCAGACGCTGCCTTGTTTGCCTCAGCGGCCTCGGCCTTCACGATGTCCAGATACTTTTCTATGGCTTCTGTGCCGGAGAAGCCGCTGGTATTGTACGCACTCACCGTATAAACGCCGGACTCGTTCTCCTTGAAATTGACGTAGATGAAATGGGAGTCGTCGTCCTTGGATATCCATTTGTAGTAGCGGTAGTTCGCCTTCATGTGGTCACTGTATTCTTCCTTGACGAACGCGCCTTCCACGCCGAAGTAGGCAACAATATCATCGTAAGTTGCGTCGAAAATATTCTTGTTGACCTCGTTCATCCAGACGTAGCCCTTTTGCACCTGTTCTTCGGTCACAATACCGGTTCCGCCGGATGCCGCCGCATCTGGCGGCGCGGGCGGATTGAGGTCGTTCGACGAGTCTTCCCCGATGGCGTCCGGCATGGACTTGCCCGCACCAATCAGCGGCAGATACCAGTCGGTATAGCGGTAGGGATAGCCGCTCTCGTCCATGTCCTCCCAGTACAGACCCCACGGGCGCAGATAGATGTCGTAGTGGAACTCGTCGTCGCCGTCTTCATAGTCGCCGCTGATCCAGATCATGTCGTCATAATCCAAAAGGCCGGGGTCAACGATCCAGTCCGCATGCTCCACAGCCACGTTTGTGAACCAGCCGTCCTCGGACATCACCGTGCCGTGATCACCGGTTCCGGCTTCGCTCAGACTGACCTGAACGACGGCCATGGGCTCGAACCTTGTGTAGTCCTCGTCCCAAAGCGTGATCATGCCGGTGTAGTCCGTACCGATATCAATGTCGCCGCAGACATCCCACCAATTTCCCTCCATGCTCTCATAGGAGCCGTAGCAGCCGCTCATCTTCCACCAGCCGTACCATTCGCCGTTCCACCAGTCAAGCAGTTCGTTTCCGGTCGTGGTAGGCAACGTGGTATTCGCGCTCGTATTGTCGGTCGTTTCCCGTTTGAGCGTAGCAGGGTCAATGGTGATCGTGCCTTTTTTCTTGCCGAACAGCTGCTCAAAGGTCACCTCGACCTTGGCAGCAGCGTCCTTGAGCACATAAGCCGTTTTGACCTCAACCGTCGTACCCGGAGCAACTTCCGTGAACTGGCCTTCTATTACGGTTTCAAAGGTATCGTAATCGGTAAAGACAGTTGCAACTTCCAGTTCTGCGCCGTTTTGCATGACCGTTTCATCAACGCTCCAAAGATACGATGCATTTTCCTTGCCTTTGTTTGTGAAGTCCAGTGTCAGAACAATTGCATCATTTCCGTCCGAATCCTCCATGATGCACGCACCCTTGTAGAGCAGCTCATAGTTATCGAGCTTGATTAAATTGGGGTCTTTCGTCGTCTCCTTGCCGCAGGCGGTGAGACTGAGCAGCATCAGCGCCGCAATAAGCAGACACAGAAGTTTGGTCTTCGTCCGTTCCATAATTCCCTCCCAATATCCTTCAGGAATGCACAAATCTGTCAATCAGCAGGGAATAACAGATCATTCCGGCAAAAGCGGCAGTGCATACCTGAGACACGTTGCTTTTCTTATTTCTTTACACGCTGAATCAGGTTTCCGTCCTTGTCGGTGAACCTGCCGCAGAGAATCTTGATAAAGTCGACAAGGTACCCGATGCCGAACAATCCGGCCGTCAGCAGGTAGAGAATGCCCGTGCCGATCTTGCCGACATAGAAGCGATGAACGCCGAGGCCGCCAAGGAAGAAGCAGAGCAGGAATGTTGTCAGCCAGTCCTTGGTATCGGCCGGAACCTCCGGTGCGACATAGTCCGCTACCTCCTCGCCGCTGAGAATCTTCTTCACGGTTTCGGTCACGGTGTCGATATAGCCGCCGCGCTCCGTTGCCAGGCCGACCGTCGCACCCTTGAGGCCCTTGCGCAGTGCGCTGTTCTTATCAACGCGCATTCCGCCAACCGACATCTTGGCCTCGGTGATGACCGGCTGGATCCGGATATGGGTGCCGTCCTTGAGGAAAAGCCAGAGACCAACGTCCACATTCGGTTCTTTTTCAAACGAGATGCGTTGACCGGGAATGCCGCCCTTGATCTGGAACGGCATCTGGAACGCTGCCCTGCGGGCATTGAGCTTCTCCATGATCTCCTCCAGTGTGGTGGAATAGGGAAGATCAAATTCACGGGGACTGGTCGCAAATGCGACATCTTTCATGCTGCCGGTAAGGTTATCCATGGTTTTTTCTCCTTTCTGAAGTTCGGTGGATGATCCGTATTGGTTTTTCTGCGGCTTACTTTTTTGCAAAAGTGCCGCTGATGCCGTAGCCGGAGTTCTCATTCATGGTAAGGCTGGTGCCGTCCACAGAGAACGTGTAAGTAGACGGCTCGCTCCATGCCTCCAGCGTTACCGTAAGCTGGTCGCCGTCAATGGTATAGGTGCCGTTCTGCTTCATATACGCATTCTCCATGGTGCACTTGCCTTTTCCGTTGAATGTCCATGTGATCACGCCGTCATCTCCGAGATCAGCGGACCATGTTCCGGCCAGCGCATCCTTGCTGCCGCAGGCGGCAAGTGTCAGAAGCGTAACTACAACCAGGAATAATGCTACATACTTTTTCATTTTTTAGTCCTTCTTTCCTTATGCTTGTTTAATGGATGGTTCAGCCGTTCACCGCGCCGCCGCAGTATTCACAGCAGCCGCTTGCATCCGGCGTGGTCGTCGCGCCGCAGTAGGGACAGGTGACTGCCGCTTTGGGCGCGGCCGCCTGCTCGATCTTTTCGCGCACATCTTTTCGTACCTGCGTCAGCGCCTGACGGATCTCCTCGCCGAGCTTTTTATAATTGCGGTACTCAACGTTGGTTTCCGGATTGAACGGGGTCGTCATGCCCGGACGCATTGCAGGCGGCGGCGTAATGTCCACGGAATCGGAGTTGACCTGAAAGCGCATTTCGTTGAAGTAGGGGTTGTTGACAAAAATAGTGATATAAAAATCATAGGAGTATTCATAGCGCGGCGGATTGTAGCTGACCTCCTTACCGTCCTTATCCTCACGCTTGAGCTCCGAACGGCTCTCGTCAATATCGAGATTGCAGCCGGTTACGTCTGCAAAGTCCAGAACATCCGGGTTTGCCTCTTGCAGATCTCGTGCTCTTGTTACCATAAACTTTCCCGCATCCTCATCCAGAAGCACTTTGGTGTTCGTACCGAGCGTCCGGGTGGTGTGGAATGCCGCAACCTTCTGCCGGTTTTCCTCACGGTAGGCAAGCTGCTGTTTGATTTCCTCGACGGTGCTGCTGCGCCGGTCGGAGAACCATGGAGAAAGCTTTTTGGCACAGTTTTTGCAGAGATTCCCGTTTTCCAGCTTGCGGTTGCCAAGTAAGCCGATCTTTTCCCCGCAAATGTCGCAATATTTCTTATCGAACAGTCCCATATATGTATCGATCTCCTTTATCGCTGCTTCTGGGGCTATGCGGCGTGTGCATCGGCCTTGGAATTGAGTACCACACCGTAGATGTACAAAGCCGGAACGGCCACACCCGTCAGAATACTTGTAACGCTAAATTCGCCGCCGTTGACCAGATTCATCACGATGCTCAAGACGCTGAATGCGGCCACGATTGCGCCCCAGATGATCAGCTTGCCTGCTTTTTCGCTGTGCTTGCTATGCTTGACGCCTTTGATTCCGGCAATCAGCTGGCAAATCCCTCCGACCAGCGTCAGAAACAGTGCTGCCCAGTAGGCGAATGTCAGGCCGGAGGCCGCGCCAAGCCCCGCCGCCAGCGCACCCAGTCCACCGACGAACACACCCGCAATGATGGAAAATACGGCGGCAATGATCATCAGAATCCCGGTGACCTTCAAAAACTTGTGTCCATTCATAATAATTCCTCCTTGTTGTTTGTTTTCATGATTCCGCAGAGCCCATGGCTCCGCATTCCATACATAAGACGCTGCAGCCGTTTGGCATTCCGCACAAGCGGTCACGCGCAGACGAGGTGTTTTGCTCCCGGTAGATTTCCATCGGCTCCGCCGTTTCGCCCACCGCCCGCTGCTCTGACGCAAGCTATGACGCAGTATAAGCCGCTTCGGCAATCTCCAGCACCAAGGCTTCCAGTGCCTCCGCATGGCTGCCGCTGAGCGTTTGGGTCTCATCCCCGTCATCGGTGCGCCAAACGACCCGGATCTCGCTGTCAACTTCATCATAGCTGTCAGAAGACGGTTTTCTGTACGCCGGAAGATCCGACTCTGCCAGCACGTTCTGAAGCTCAAACCACTGCACCCACGTGAGTTGCCAGGGAATCGGGTCGGAAAACGCATCCGCCTGGCTTTCTCTTATCTCGTCGCCGCCGGACTGGCTTGGAAACCGGCCGGTCAGCAGCGGCATATCGTTCTCCTGATAGAATTTCAGCGAAAAGCAGCTGTAGAAATTCATGTGGTTCTGCCGCCACTCAAATTCCACCAGTTCCTTGCCGGCTCTGTATGCATCCGGGTTTTCCGTCCTGCCTCCGTCTTTGATCTGTGACGTTACGGCGAACCGATACAGCAGGCATCCTGCCAGCGTAAGCAGGGAAATTACCGAGACGGTAATCAGCGCAGCTTTCACTGCTTTCCTCACGTCAAGTCGCCGTCGTCAAACGGATCGCCGCACTCGGGACAGAACTTCGGCGGATGTGCCGGATCAGCCGGTTCCCAGCCGCATTTGTCGCACCTGTACTGCGGGACACCTGCCGGCTTGGGTTTGCCGCATTCGGCGCAGAATTTTCCCTTGTTCACTGCACCGCAGCTGCACGTCCAGCCCTCCGGCTGCGCTTCCGGCTTTTTCGTGCCGCATTCCGGGCAGAATTTCCCGGTCACGGTTGCGCCGCACGACGGGCATTTCCAGCTGCCTGCCGCACTCTTCGGCTCTGGTTTTTTTGCGCCGCACTCCGGACAGAACTTTCCGGTAATTCCGGTTTGGCCGCAGGTACAGCTCCAGCCTGCCGGTGCGGCGGGCTGCGGAGCGGGTGCTGCCGGCGCGGGCTGCTGCGCCCCCATCTGATAGAGACTCTGCGCATTCATACCGCCCATATTTCCCGCCATGTTCATACCCATGAAAGCCATTGCGGGGCCTGCGCCCTGATTGGCTGCCGCAGACTGCATGGCGGACGCCTGTGCACCGACCAGATGTGCAGCCGCTCTCGTCGGGTCCATGAACGCCACGTTGCGCTGCAGCTCCTTGATCATCTGCTCGTCTTCCTCGCTGGCTTTCACGCTGGAAACGCCAAACGAAACGATTTCCAAACCACGAAGGTTTTTCCATTTGGAGGACAGGACGTCGTTCAACGCTTCAGCCAGCTCCATTGTATGACCGGGGAGTGCGGAGTAGCGGATGCCCATTTCCGAAATCTTCGCAAACGCAGGCTGCAGGGCGGTAAGCAACTCGGTCTTGAGCTGCCCATCCAGCCGGTCGCGCGTGTAATCCGCGCCCACATTGCCGCAGACGTTCGTGTAGAACAGAATCGGGTCGCAGATGCGGTAGCTGTACTCGCCGAAGCAGCGGATGGCGATGTCAATGTCGATGCCTGCACGCTGATCGACGACGCGGAACGGAACGGGCGACGGTGTGCCGTATTTGTTGCCAATCAGTTCCTTGGTGTTGAAGTAATAGACGCGCTGATCTTTCGGGGGTTCCCCGCCGAAGGTGAAGCGCTTGCCGATATTCCTGAACGTGTCGAGGATGCTGGTTCCAAGCTCGCCGGAGAAGATCGACGGCTCCGTCGAGCTGTCATAAACAAATTCGCCCGGCTCGGCGCACAGCTCCGTGACCTTTCCCTGATCGACGATGATCATGCACTGACCATCCGCCACCGCAACGACAGAGCCGTTGGAGATGATGTTCTCCGAACCCTTGTAGTTGCTGCTGCGCCCGGAAACGCGGTGCAGTCCCTTGACTGCCATCACGTTCTCGGGGATCGACTCACAATAAAAATACTCTTTCCACTGGTCGGCCATCACGCCGCCGGCAGCGCCCAACGCTGCTCTAATCAATCCCATTTTTATGTACTCCTTTCCTTTTTCCGGTTATGCCCACGGATCCTCTGCCGTCGGAATACGGATGCCGCTTAAAATGCTGGAATATTCCCAGAGGAACCATTCGCCGGTCGAGCCTTTCTGCCGCAGCTTCATGGGGCGAGGCGAATCCGCACCGGTTGTTTTGAGAAACAAGCGCAGATAGCCCGGCTCCAGATCCTGCGGCCTCGGGTCTGCCAGCACGTTCAGCGTGTACGGCACGCACGGCTGATAGCCGTTTTGCGGCGTCGCGCCCTCAAAATACGCCAGCGGCAGATAGGCCTTGCCGCGCAGCCGGTCGCGCAGAAACTGGCAGTCATACGGCGTCATGGGTCGTGGCCCGCGCAAAATATCCATCGCGGCGGTGCCTGCATCCCTGTCCCGTTCAAACAGCGTAAGCGCGCACAGGAACAGGGCACAGATGTGTTCCGGCTGCCGTCCCTCGGCGATACGTGCTTGAAACTCCGGCAAGCTCTCCGGCATTTTCTGAATTACGACCTGCAAGATAACCACTCCTTTTCAAAACATATTAATCGTACCCGCGAGATACGCCGGCGATACCGGCCGCTGCACGTTGGCAGACAGTGCCTTGCTTCGGGTATGTCCCTCCGCTGACCGGAGGGATACCGGTCACGGCTGTCCGGTTTTCTTTCGCAGGACGAGTAGAAGAATGACGCCGGCAGTGACCAGCAGCACCGGCACAAGCACGAGCAGAAGGACCTTGACTATGGAGAAGCTGTGTGCTGACGGTTCTTTCGAAGAACTGTCCTTTTCCTGTTTTTGAGGAGCGTTCTGGGCAATGTTGTTCTTGCCAAAGTTGCTTTTTGAACCTTTATCGCCGAAGGCTTTGCCCGTATCGCTGCCCGGCTCATTTCTATTGTCGTTTTTTCCGTCCTTGTTGCCTTGTTCCCTGCCGGGCTCGCTGTTTGTTTTGCCTTTATCTGCTGCCGTGTCAGACGGCGTGCTTGCAGCCGCATCCGGAGGCGGAGCGTCGGTCGAACCCGGGATCGGTGCGTCGGACGATCCCTTTGTGAGGGTGGGGATCGGCTTCGTGCGCGCCATGCCGCACATGCTGCACCTCCACTCCATTACACCCTCACGCGTTTCTGTCGGCTGTACGACAACCGTTCCGGCGTCCCAGCTGTGGTCCGTTTTGGAGCTCCCCCGGTGTTCCGTTGCACCGCATTGCGAACATTCGCGCGTTTGGATGCCCTCTTCCATACAGGTGGCCTTCGTTGTGGTGAACCATGCGCCGAATTTATGTCCCGTCTTGGAGATTCCGCGGCTCTCCGTTGCGCCGCAGGTTGTGCACTCCCGCTTCTGCATGCCGTCTTCCGTGCAGGTGGCCTGCGTTGTGGTGAACCATGTGCCGAATTTATGTCCCGTCTTGGAGATTCCGCGGCTCTCCGTTGCACCGCAGGCTGTGCACTCCCGCTTCTGCATGCCGTCTTCCGTGCAGGTGGCCTGCGTTGTGGTAAACCAAGCGTCGAAGCTGTGCCCCTTGGCAGGGATCGTGATGGTTCCTCCATCCGCACCGCAGTCGTCGCAGACATATTCGATATAGCCCGAGGTGGTGCAGGTAGCGAATACTTGCTTCCAGGTAACCCAAAAGTGACCCGTAGCAGGCTCTGTGGAACGTCCCTGGCTCGCAGGGCAATTCCGGCAGTAGGTGTAGTATTCTCCTGCCGTGGTGCAGGTAGGCTCTTTTGTATAGTACTTATACCAGCTGTGGCCCGTTGCCGGCGCAGGCATTTCATACCACTTGTTGCACATGCTGCAATAGGCCCGTTTTACGCCGGCTTTTGTGCAGGTGGGTTCTTTACCCGGAACAATTTCCCACGGCCCATAGCTGTGGGGCATGGGAGGGTCAGTTTGATAAGTGCATCTCATCCCGCAGACGGTACATTCCAGTACATAGTATCCTCCCATCAGGCAGGTTGCCTTTTCCTCATCGGTCTGGATAATGTTTTCATGATGTTCCGGATTCGAGTCATCCGGCGAGCACGCAAGCGCAGTAACCGTGGACAGCGCCAACGTGAGCACAACGATCAAAAATACCAGAATCAATCGCAGGAATTTTTTCATCTCTCACACATCCTTTCAAAGCGTGTCGATCACGCCTGCGAGGTAGGTCGGCGATACCGACGCATAAATAAAATTGTCAACCAACTGATCCTTCACGGCCTGCCGCACCTCAGCGGCAAGCGGTTCGTCTGCGTTCTCATCCACCAGAAGCAGAACCTTGCAGACCCAGCCGAGCTGCTTTGCGGCATTGCAGAGCCTGAGCCGCTCGCTCAGCTTCCAGACGCCCTGCCGCAAGACCTCCATCACCAACACATTGGCACGACAGTTCCGGCACAGAGCAAGCGTTTCCTCCGGCCTTGAAGAGCGGTAGACAAGAAAATCCGGGTCGCATCCCGAAAGCGATTGCATAACCGCTTCTGCCAGAAGTCCGCCTTTCATATCCAGCACAATCCTTCGCATCTGTGCTTTTCCACCGCCTTCCTCTTCCTTTGCATGTTCCATTTATATTTTAGCCGCTACCGCTCCCTTTTGCCCCCGCCGATTGGATAGGATTTGCAATTATTTTTTTCGCAAAGGTCACGGTCAGGCCGGATCTTCTCGGCAAAGGGGAAAACTGTGTTGTCTTTTTCCGATCCGCATGATATACTATCAGTACAAATGTGCAGAGCCGGGAGGTATGCGGCATGAGCAAAGCGACAAAAAAGAGCATCCTGTATGCGCTGGGTGTGTTGGCGCTCATTGCGTTTGCCATGTGGCTCCGATATGCAAGCCGGCAATTTTTTCATTCTCCGGTGGTCAACTACCTGCGAAGCGGGATCTATGTGGTTTTGTTCAGTGCGTGGTGCTACTCTCTATGGGTCCGCATTGTGCAGACACAGGTGCGGCGCTATCTGCTGGCGATTTCGGCGCTGATGGTGCTGTGGATTCTCCTGCGCTCAATCAAGTTCTCCATTGAAAACACGGATGTAGGGCGCTGGCTGTGGTACTTCTACTATTTCCCGATGCTGTTCATCCCCATGCTGTCTGTTTTTGTTTCCCGGTCACTGGGCAAGGGAGAGGATTTCCGGCTGCCGCGATGGACCAAGCTTCTGTATTATCCAACGCTGCTGCTTCTTTTGCTCGTTCTGACCAATGATCTGCACCGGCAGGTGTTTTCCTTCCCGTCCGGTGTTTTGTCGGATCAGGAGTATCGGTATGAGGGCGGCTATTTCTTTGTGCTGGGTTGGGTGGCTCTGTGTGCGGGATTCGCGCTTCTTTCGATGGTAAAAAACTGCCGCGTCCCGGGCAGCAGGAGACTTCGCTGGCTGCCGCTGGTTCCGCTTGCGTTTTCGCTGGTCTATGCTTGTATGTACGTTAAAAAGGTCTATTGGGTCTGGGTTCTCGCGGGCGATATGACGGTGTCGCAGTGCCTGATTTTTGCGAGCGTCTTTGAATGCTGCATCCAATGCGGGCTGATTCAGTCCAACCGCGGATACGACGAACTTTTTGAGGCAACGCGTTTGCCTGTCCAGATTACGGATCCTGCATTTTGCTCCCAATATATGTCTGCTGCCATGCAGGAGGCTTTGCCGCAAAACGAGCTTCGGCAGATGCGGCAGGATACCGTCCATCTGGGCGACGATACGCTTTTGAAGCGGCACAAGCTGCGCCGCGGCTGGGTGTTCTGGAAGGAGGATGTCTCCGCGCTGAATCAGATCCGAAGAGAGCTGGAGCTGACAAGGGAAGAGCTGCGTGATACCGGTGACGTTCTGGCGGCGGAGAATGCACAGCACGCAAGATGGCTGAAGCTGACAGAAGAAAACCGTCTGTATGACATGATGGAGACGCAGACCGCCCGGCAGATCGCGATGCTGCAGGATCTGCTGACTGAATTGCAGAAGACGGAGGACCCGGACAGAGCCAGGCACCTGCTCGGGCAGGTCATCATCATCGGGACCTACATCAAGCGCAGAAGCAACCTGACATTTGTCGGCGTACAGCGCGGTGCAATCAGCGTGCAGGAGCTTCGGCTGTGCCTCAATGAATCTTCCGAGAATATCAGTATCTATGGCGCCGACTGCAGGGCGATTATCAAGGGGGAAGGCCAGCTTACCGTCGAGCAGGCAACGCAGGTCTACGACCTGTTTGAGGCGGTCGTGGAGACGGAACTGGAATCGCTGCGTGCGCTGCTGATCTCCATAGAGGTTGCTGAGTGGGTTGATGTCGCACTCTGTGTTTCAGCGGCGGAGCCGCTCTGCGGGCTGCGAGCACAGTTTCCGGGTCTGGAATGGGAGCAGGATGAGGACGGACTGCAATATGTGACGCGGAAGCTGGAAAGATCGAGGGGGTAAAGGTGTATGGACAGGATCAAGGAAAGCTTCGACAGCCTGCCCATTGCGGTCTGCTTCTTCGATAAGAACGGAGTGGTGCGGCTCATCAACCGCCGGATGCTTACCATTGCAAACTGGCTGCGAAAAGGCGGTATCCAGTCGCTTGCAGAGATGCAGAACGCTCTGCAAGCGCCGCCCGCAAACGTGCGCTGTCTGGATCTGCGCCTTCGGATTTACCGCTTTCCGGACGGGAAGTCGCTGCGCTTTTCGCAGGAGCAGATCACAACAAAAGCGGGCGTCCGCTATACGCAGATCACCGCCGCAGACGTTACGGAGCTGATCCGGAAGCAGAACCAGCTGAAGGCAGAAAATGCGGAGCTGACGGAGGCGAATGAGCGGCTTCGGCTGTTGTTCGTGCAGATGCCGGAGATCATCCGGGAGGAAGAGACGCTGGCTATGAAGCTGCGCGTGCATGATGACATCGGACACAGCATCCTCGCGGCACGCCGCGTGCTGCTCCAGCACACGGACCTGAAGGAAATTCGTGCAAACGCGGCGCTGTGGGAACAGTCAATTTCCGTGCTTTACCGCTCCAACCAGATGACGGCGCAATCTGAACCGCTGGAGGCGGCGAAAGAACGAGCGAAAGAGCTGGGTGTCAGAGTTCTGCTGACAGGGAGTGAGCCGCAAACGCAGCATATGCGCACACTGAGCGCACTGGCGATCTGCGAATGTGCGGCAAACTGTGTCCGTCACGCAGATGGCACGGAATTGTATGTGCATTTTTGGCAGAAGCCGAACTGTATGGAGGTCTCCCTGACCAACAACGGTGCGGTGCCAAAGAAAAAGATCACAGAGGGCGGAGGCCTTTCCATGCTGCGTCAACGTATAGAAGAAGCAGGCGGCAAAATGGAGGTTTTGAGCATCCCACGCTTTAAGCTGATGCTCAGTCTGCCGGAACAGGAGGAAGCAGCACATGAGAGTGATGATCGTTGAAGACCAGACCATGATCCGCAGTCTGCTGGAAAGCTATTTTCATGCCGAGGACGGATACCGGATCACGGCGTCCATTCCCGGCGCAAAGCAGGCGGTTGAGGTGTGCCGGACAAGCTCCGTCGATCTGATTCTGATGGATGTGCAAACGGAGAACCGCGAGAACGGTCTGACTGCCGTTCGCCAGATCAAGGCCATACAGCCGAAGAGCAAAATTATTGTTGTGACCTCGCTGATCGACTGTGCCGTTCTGGACGAGGCAAAGAGGGCCGGGGCAGACAGTCTGTGGTATAAGGACTCTACGCAGAAGCGTTTGATGGATGTTGTCCGGCAAACGATGGCGGGGGAACATATCTTTCCGGACGCGCCTCCGACGGTTGAGATCGGCATGGCAAAAAGCACGGAATTTACAAAGACGGAGCTGAAGGTTCTGCGGCATCTGATGCGGGGCTTGTCTTACACGCGCATCGCGGCAGAGATGGGCTGTGAAATGTCGACGGTCAAATTCCATGTGGCAAACATGCTGCAAAAAACGGGATTTGAAAACAAGCTGCAGCTTGCCCTGGCAGTCAGCGACGTCAAGCTGATCGTCGATCTGACGGAAGAGTGATGGAATTTGATTTTCTGCTTGTACAGCCACAGGCATTTATTGAAAAGAAGAAGCCGCGTCTGAGACGTTATACTTGGCAAGCAATGCCTGCGTTTATACAAACTTGACGAACAGGGAGATTTCCGGATGCCGGAAATCTCCCTTTGCTTGTTGGGGGATACTTTCCCCAAGCCCCTGATTGATCGAACGGTTCCCGTTCGGCTGCGCCCTGCAAAGCAGTGCTATTTTTCCTGCTGACGCTCTCGTATCTGCCGCTGTTCCTCGGCATCCGTGCGCAGGAGCATCTCGGCGTTAATACACCTCGCCGTCCACGATGGTGTAGGAGAAATTTTTCACATTGGGGTCGGCGGGAATAGATGAGCCGATCTTCTCGTTTTCGCCGAGGTCTGGCAGCTCTGCCTCCTGATATTTACCGTCGATTTTCTGCACCGCTTCATGGAGCAGCGTTCCCAAATCTGCTGCCTTCGACCTCATCCGGTCCGGCTTGAGCCGGACCACCCTCCCCCCCAGGGGAAGGCTTTTTCTCTGTCCCGTCAGCCCTGCGTCGATTTATCACGCTCCGTCATTGCAGCCTGGCGGGCGGGGCATGCCGCCGCCCCTACGAAGCTTCGTCGGAAGCGCTTCCCGCCTGCGTTTGTCAGAAATAAGAGAATCTTAAACTCCCAACAGTGGACAAACGGGAAAAAATATGCTATATTTTATGGTAGCAAATTGTATGCGGCGCTCCGGGGCCGTTAGGAGGATGAAAAATGGGCAAGCTAGTGGTGATCGAAGGCACGGACGGTTCCGGGAAGTCTACCCAATTCCGGCTGCTTTCCGAACGTCTGGAACAGGAAGGGGTCCCCTTCCGGCATATCGTCTTTCCCCGCTACGATCAGCCCAGCTCGGCGCTGATACGGATGTATCTTGGCGGCGAATTCGGCCACGACCCCGCCGCCGTGAACGCCTACGCCGCCTCCACCTTCTATGCCGTGGACCGGTTCGCTTCCTACCGGCAGGACTGGGGGGAATATTATGAGCAGGGCGGCCTTATCCTTTCCGACCGCTACACCACCTCCAATGCCGTCCACCAGACCACCAAGGAGCCTCCGGAGAAGCGACAGGCTTTCCTCCACTGGCTCTATGACTTCGAGTATGACCGTCTGGGTCTGCCCCAGCCGGACCTGGTGATCTATCTGGACGTGCCTACGGACTTTACGGAGAAGCTGCTCCGGTCCCGGGAGGCCGCTACCCACACCCAGGCCGATATTCACGAGCAGGACACCGCTTACTTGGCAGCCTGCCGGGAGGTCGGCCGTGCCGCCGCCGATTTTTACGGCTGGAAAACCGTTCAATGCGTCCGGGACGGGGCCATGCGCTCCATTGCGGACATTCACCAGGAGATCTACCGCTGTGTTTCAGCGTGTTTGGAGGGTTAAAACTATGGTTTATGTACTTTTGGGAACCGGATTTGAAGAGATCGAAGCCGTGACCCCCATTGACCTGCTGCGCCGGGCCGGGGTGGCCGTGACCACCGTGGGCCTGAACGGCAAGATCATCAAGGGCAGCCACAAGGTGGGCTTCGAAGCGGATATGGAAATCTCCGATCTGGACGTTTCCGATGCCGACATGATCGTCCTGCCCGGCGGGCTGGGCGGCGTGGCGTCTATTTCCGCCTGCCCGGCAGCACTTCACGCCGTGGAGCAGGTCTGGGGGCAGGGGGGCTTCGTGGCCGCCATCTGCGCTGCCCCCACGGTCCTGGCAGCCCTGCACATTACCGACGGCCATCCCACCACCTGCTACCCCGGCTGCGAGGAGAAAATGGGCGCTGCCCTTCCCCAATCCGGCAAAGCCGTGGTCCGGGACGGCAAACTCATTACCGGCACCTCCGCCGGCTGTGCGGTCCCCTTCGCTCTGGCGCTGGTGGCTGCCCTGAAGGGGGAGGAAAAGGCCCGGGAAATTGCGGAGCAGATCGTTATCCGCTGAACAGGAGGTATCCCTTATGGATCAGGAACATGAAAATAATCTCTCCCCGGAGGAAAACGCCTGGCTGGATGAAATTCTTCCCCCGGAGGACCTGGGAGAGGAACTTGGCCCCCACGAGAGCGTGGAGGATGCGGGCCTTGTCTCCCCGGATACCCCGGAGGACGGCTGGGACCCGGAGGCAAAAAGCCGCATGACCGGCGAGCCCTTCCAGGATGAAGAATTCCGGGACACCTTCGGCGAGGGGGACGAGCTGAACGCCGCCTTTGCCGACGAGAACGCTCCGGAGGAAGCCCCGGAGGCCCCTGCCGAGGAGCCGGAAGCCCCGGAAGAAGCCCCGGAGGAGCCGGTGAAGAAGGGCCGGCCCCGCCGGAAGAAGGGCTACGGTCTGCTGGGCATCCCCCATATTCTGGCTACGTTTGTGTGGCTGGCCATCGCCATTGCCATCGGCGTCTCTCTGGGCCGGGTGATCTGGGTGTGCGTTTCGGACGTGATGGCCTTTGGCCGCAGCGATACGGAGCTGGAATTCCAGGTGACGGACAGCGACACCGTGGAGAGTGTCGCCCAGAAGCTCAAGGACAGCGGGCTCATCCGTTATCCGGGGCTTTTCAAGATGTACGCCGATCTGACCCATGCCGAGAATAAAATTGCACCCGGCATCTACAAGCTGAAAACCAATTATGACTATCACGCGCTGGTCAACGGCCTTACCCCCGACAGCGAGGATTCTGCAATCGTGACCGTGGTGGTGCCGGAGGGCTACACCTGCCGGGAGATTTTCGCACTGCTGGAGGAGAAGGGTGTCTGCACCGCCGCCGAGCTGGAGGACTATGCCGCCAACGGCGAGCTGGAGGACTACTGGTTCCTGGACGGCCTGGAACGGGGCGACAAATACTGCCTGGAAGGCTATCTGTTCCCGGATACCTACGACTTCTACATCGGCGACGAGCCGGGCCGGGTCATTACCAAGTTCCTGGACGACTTTGACTACCGGTTCACCGACAAGATGAAGGACAACCTGACAAAGCTCCAGGAAACCATGGCCGCCCGGCTGGCCGAGAACGGTTACAGCGAGGAGTATATTGCCGCCCATCCCTTCACCCTGCGGGAAGTGATGATCGTGGCCTCCATGGTCCAGCAGGAAGCCTATTCCATTACGGACAGCTATCTGGTGTCCTCCGTCATCTACAACCGGCTGGCGGACCCGGACGAGTACCCCTTCCTGAACATCGATGCCGCCCTGCTCTATGTTCTTCAGGGAGAGCGGACGGAGCTGACTGCGGAGGACCTACAGATGGACAGCCCCTACAACACCTATAACCATACGGGACTGACGCCGGGACCCATCTGCAACCCGGGCCGGAACAGCATTTATGCCGCTCTGGAACCTCAGGACACCAATTACCACTACTACGCTCTGGAAAAGGGTACCGACGAGCATCATTTCTCCGAGACCCTTTCCGAGCATGAGGCATTCCTGGCCTCCCAGGAGAACGGCTGATGAAAAACGGGACCATTGAGCTGCTTGCCCCCGCCGGGGACATGGAGCGGCTGCACATGGCGGTGCTTTACGGAGCGGACAGCGTGTATCTGGCGGGCACCAGCTTCGGGATGCGCTCCTTCGCCGGGAATTTCTCCCCGGAGGAGCTGCCCAAGGCCGTGGAATTTGCCCACGCCCACGGGGTCAGCGTTCATGTGACCGTGAACACCATGCCCCGGAACGCCGAAGCCGCTGCCCTGCCCGCCTACTTAGAGCAGTTGGAGGATGCAGGCGTTGACGCCCTGATCCTGGCGGACCTGGGTGCTTTCCGGATGGCCGGAAAATATGCCCCCCACTGCGCCAGGCACGTCTCCACCCAGCAGTCTATCGGCAATTACGCCTGCGCCAACGCCTGGCATGACCTGGGCGCACAGCGGGTGGTGCTGGCACGGGAGCTGAGCCTGGACGAAATTGCCGAAATTCGGGCGAAAACCCCGAAAAGTCTGGAAATCGAGACCTTCGGCCATGGGGCCATGTGCGTCAGCTACTCCGGCCGGTGCCTGCTGTCCAATTACATGACCGGCCGGGACTCCAACCGGGGCGCCTGCGCCCAGCCCTGCCGCTATCAGTATGCCCTGATGGAGGAGAAGCGGCCCGGAGAATATTTCCCGGTTTTTGAGGACGAAAAAGGGACGTACATCCTGAATTCCAGGGATATGTGCATGATCGACCACCTGGACGACCTGCAAAAGGCCGGGGTGGACTGCATTAAAATCGAAGGCCGGGCCAAATCCGCCTACTATGCCGCCATCGTCACCGGGGCCTACCGGCACTGCATTGATTCCGCTGCACAGGGCCAGCCCCTGGACCCGGTCTGGCGGGATGAGGTGGAGCACGTCTCCCACCGGGTCTATTCCACTGGCTTTTACTACGGTTTCCCCGGACAATACACGGAAAATTCCCGGTACATCCGGGAGTGGCAGGTCTGCGCCATCGTGGAATCCTGCACGCCGGAGGGGCTGGCCACCTGTTCCCTGCGGAACAAATTCACCCAGGGAGACACCTTGGAGGCCGTCGGACCGGACCTGCGGCCCTTTGCCTTTGAAGTGGGCGAAATGCTTGACGCCGAGGGTACGGCATTGACGGAGCCGAAAACGCCCCAGATGCGCTTTACGCTGCGCCTGCCCAAGCCCGTGCCGCCCTATTCCATTCTCCGCCACAGTGTGGCCCTTTCCGCAAAATAAAAAATGCTGCGAAGGAACGTTCCTTCGCAGCATTTTTATACGTTCATGGGGCAATAGCACGCCACATTCTGGCCCAGGAGCCGGAGAATTTCCAGCTCATCCCGGGCATCCAGCAGGGCATTGTGGGTCTCCCGGTAATCCCGGTTCCCGGAGAGCAGCCGCAGCATGGGTTCCACCCCATAGCCCCGTTTCAGCCGCCCGGTGGTGCAGCACTCGGCCCAGTCGGGGATTTTCGGGTTGTGCTGCCGGTAGGCGGCCCTGGCCATAATGTCCCGCCAGATCCATTGGGACAGTTCCGGCAGGTGCCGCCGGTCAAAAAGGGCATTGTAGGCGAAGATGGTCTCCACGTTCAGCCCTTCCAGCCACTCCCGCAGGTCCGCCAGGGCCTCCTGCCGGGTGCATAGAATGGGCTTTGCCGGGGTGGGCAGGAACAGCACGTCCTCATACATCCCGCCCAGGGCGCACTCGGCGGTCAGCACATGATAGCGCTGATCCGTGAGGGTGAAATTTTCCGAATCGGCCACCACCGTGCCGATGGACATGACCGCATCCGCCCAGTTGGTCTCCGTATCGATGACTGCAATGTTCCCCATAGACCCCTCCAACGTTTTTCTCCCATTTTAGCAGAGAAAGGCGCAAAATGCAAGCAAAAGCCCCTACCGCCCCTCATCCGGTCCCTTCGGGACCACCTTCCCCCAAGGGAAGGCTATTTCAAAAACACCCCGGCCTGATTTCCAGGCCGGGGAGTTCCGGAATATTACACTTTCGCTTCTTCCAGCTTCTTATCGTAGTGGTAAGTGGGCACAACTTCGGACACCACTTCCCGGATATGGTCCGACTCCTGGCGGCTGGCCAGGTCCAACTGGTGCAGCTTTTCCAGGAACCAATCGTCGTCCATCTCGATGGGCTTGCCGATGTGGATGAGCTTGTTGGCGGTCTCCTGAAGGCCTTCCTCGTTCATGAGCATTTCCTCATAGAGCTTCTCGCCGGGGCGCAGGCCCGTGTAGACGATCTTGATATCCACGTCCGGGGTGAAGCCGGACAGCCGGATGAGGTTTCGGGCCATGTCGTCGATCTTCACCGGGTCGCCCATTTCCAGCACGAAAATCTCACCGCCGGTGGCGTAATAGCTGGCCTGCAGCACCAGAGACACCGCTTCGGGAATGGTCATGAAGTAGCGGATGATGCGCTTATCGGTAACGGTCACGGGGCCGCCCTCGGCAATCTGCTTCTTGAACAGGGGGATAACGCTGCCGTTGCTGCCCAGCACGTTGCCGAACCGCACCGCTACATAGCTGGTGTTGGGGTTCTTCCGGTCCATCATCTGCACCACCATCTCGCACAGCCGCTTGCTGGCGCCCATGATGTTGGTGGGGTTCACGGCCTTATCCGTAGAGATGAGCACGAACTTCTTCACGCCGTACCGGGCGGCAGCGGTGGCCGTCTTGAAGGTACCCATGACGTTGTTTTTGATGGCCTCGTTGGGGCTGTCCTCCATCAGCGGAACGTGCTTGTGGGCCGCTGCATGGAATACAATGTCCGGGTGATAGGTTTTCATGACACTGTTGATACGGCTGGTGTTCCGCACGGAGCCGATGAGCGTCTCCAAGTGCAGGTCCGGGCAGTCGTGCCGCAGTTCCTGCTGGATGGCGTAGGCGTTGTTCTCGTAAATGTCGAAAATAATCAGCGTCTTGGGCTTGGACCGGGCGATCTGGCGGCACAGTTCGCTGCCGATGCTTCCGCCGCCGCCGGTGACCAGCACCACTTTCCCGGTGATGTCCGCAAGAATTTCTTCATTATTGACCTTCACCTGTTCCCGGCCCAGCAGGTCCGTGACCTCCACGTCCCGGAGCTTGCTGACGCTGACTTCTTCATTGAGCAGCTGGTACATTCCGGGGATGATCTGCAGCTTGCAGTTGGTTTCCTTGCACAGGTTCAGGATGGCCTGCTTGTCCTCGGCGTCGCAGGTGGGAATTGCGAAGATGATGTGGGTAATGCGGTACTTCTTGGCCATGTTCACAATGTCGTACCGGTTGCCCACAATTTCCACGCCTTCCAGGTACTTGCCCTTCTTGTAGGGGTTGTCGTCAATGACGCAGCAGACCTGGCTGGAAATGCGGTCCGTGTTCTGCAATTCCCGAATCAGGGTCACGCCCGCCGCACCGGCGCCGATGATCATGACCCGCTTTTGAATTTTCTTGTCCTTCTGGTGGGCAAGCTGCCGCTGAACCACCAGAAACCGATAGGAGAATCGGATTCCGGCGCTCATACAGAAGTTGATGAGGATGCCCATGAAGTAGCAGGACCGGGGCAGTGCCGGGGCCTTGGCAAGGATGACATACAGCAGCGTCGCCGCACCCAGCACCATGTAGGACTTGATCAGGGCCCAAAGCTCTGCCAAGCCTGCATAGGACCAGACGCTCTGGTAGAGGTGGAAGATGTAGAACACCACCACGGTGGCTACGCACCATATGGGGATGGTGTGGAAATAACCCATCAGATAGGCCTTGTCCACGGCGGAATAGCGGAAATCAAACCGCAGCAGCAGTGCAAAAAAATACGCCGCAATTACGCTGAGAATGTCCAATACCCCCAGAATCCACGGTTTCAGTCTATCCATCGTTGTCTCCGATTCTATTCTCGGCAGATTCTGATTCATTTTATCGCCTCTCATTTGCGGCCGATGGCCGCTGAATTGTGCTGATATTCTACTACGATTCGCCCGAAAAGTCAACAAAAGCCTTCTTCCATGGCTGAAAAGAAAATCCTTTCCCGGAAAACGCAGGAAAGAAAAATAATTCCGGCCTTTCCCGTCTTGCCGTCCTGTTCCGGCTATGGTAAAATAAGAAAAAGAAAGAAGGATAAACGATGGAATACAATGATGTTTACGATGCCGACCGCCGCCCCACAGGCCGGGTCCATCTCCGTGGGACCCGCTGGGAGCCGGGGGACTATGGCCTTCTGGCGGTGTGCTGGATCTACGACGGCCACGGGAAGCTGCTGCTGACCCGCCGGGCCAGGGAGAAAACATACGCCGGGACCTGGGAAAACTCCGGCGGAGCGGTCCAGGCCGGCGAGGACAGCCGTCAGGCCGTGGCACGGGAGGTCTTTGAGGAGACCGGTATTCGTGCGGAACCGGCAGAATTCGAATTTCTGGACACGGGCCGGGACGGCCAGATGTTCGTGGACCACTACTGCCTCCGCCGGGACACGCCCCTTGGAAAAATTCGTCTCCTGCCCGGAGAGACCGACGCCGCCCGCTGGGCTACCTTTTCGGAGGTAGAGGACCTGATCGAACGGGACGAAATGTGCGACATTATTGCCGAGCAGTTCCGTCTCCACAAAAACGTCCTGCTGGCTCGGCAGGTTGTACAAGAAAAGTGAACAAAGTTTGGTGAAAATGATACCTTGCAAAGGGCCTCTTTCTGCGGTACAATAGAAAAAAGCGTTTTGAGCATCCGGTGAAGCGCTTTTCGACACCGGATGTCAAAACGCCTTTTTTGATACCCAAAATCAAGGAGGAACCCATCAATGCTTGAGATCAAAACTCTGCCCGTGACCCATGGAAACGTCCCCCTGCGGGTAGCCCGGGGGCATTTTGCCACCAACCACAGCCACATCAATTACTACATCGACATCACCCAGCAGAAAACCAAGCTCTCCGAGGCCCGGGACATTGCCCGGCAGCTGGTGACCCGGTTCCGGAACGACTGCCCGGTGGACACGATCCTGTGCCTGGACGGCATGAGCGTCATCGGCACTTGCCTGGCCCGGGAGTTGACGGACACCGGCCACCGGAGCATCAATGCCAACCGGGATATTTTCGTCATCGAACCGGAGTTCAACTCCAATTCCCAGATGATTTTCCGGGACAATCTTCAGCCCATGCTCCGGGAGAAGCGCATTTTGGTGCTGATGGCCTCCGTGACCACCGGCTTCACCGCCAAGCGCTCCCTGGAAGCCATTGGCTACTATGGCGGTGAAGTGGCCGGAATTGCGGCATTGTACAGCGCCGTAGCCACCGTGGGCGAGCAGCCGGTGTGGTCCGTGTACGACCTTTCCGACCTGCCCGACTACGCCAGCTTCGACTCCCGGGACTGCCCCTACTGCAAGAAGGGCCGGAAGCTGGATGCGCTGGTAAACAGCTACGGGTATTCCTCCCTGTAAAAAGAGGTCATAAAACCCATTCAGAATATCACAAAACCGAATTGTTTTCCATGCTGCACCTTGCTATAATAGGCGAAAAAATAAGGAGGCAGCTATCATGTTGCTGAAAAAAGGAATGCGGATCGTTTTCGCCGGCGACTCCGTGACAGACGACAGCCGTTCCCGGCCGGAGGGCGAGGGCCGGGGCAATTCACTGGGTCTGGGCTATGTCCACATGACCGATGCCATGCTCACCGTGGACTACCCGGAGCTGTTTATCCGCTGCACCAACCGGGGCATCGGCGGAAACACTTCCCGGGACCTGCTGGCCCGGTGGGAGGAGGATGTAACGGCTTTGAAGCCGGATCTGGTGGTGCTGTGCATTGGAATCAACGATGTCTGGCGGCAGTTTGACTGCACCGTCCAGACCGACTGGGCTGTCAGTCCGGAGGAATATCGCAGGAATCTAAACGTCATGGCCGATCATACGACAGTCCCCATGGTCTGGATGACCCCCTATTATCTCGAGCCCAACCCGGCTGATGCCATGCGGGCCCGGATGGACGAATACAGGGCCATCTGCAAGGAGGAAGCTGCCAAACGGGGCATCCCTTGCATCGACTTGCAGGAGGCCTTTGCCCCCCTGCTGCGCCACCGCTACCCCGCCACCATCACCTGGGATCGGGTCCACCCCGGCTTCACCGGCAGCCTGGTCATCTCCCGTGCCCTGATGGAGACGCTGACGAAAGAATAAAAGAAAAACTAGCCCGCTGGGGTCCGGATTTTCGGACCCCAACGGGGTTTCGTTGTCCAGGCCCAAACGAAGCAATGGAAAAATCGACGTTGAAATGAACGGGACAGAGAAATGCCTTCCCCTGGGGAAAAGGCATTTCTCAGAAGAACCAAACCGCTACTTCTTCAGCAAGCCCACTCCACCAGTCTGCCCCTACTCATAGAGGGCCAAGGGCTTCTGCATCCGCTTTTCTCTATTCTCTATTCGCTCAAAATACTTTTCCCCCGGCGGGGTTGTGATCCGCCGGGGGAAATCTGCTTATTGATGGGTGTTTCTCGGTTGCGGCCGGGGGCTATTTGCCCCCCGGCCGCTTTTTTCGGTCAGGGACTTTGCTTACCGCTTCGGGCTTACTTCTTCTCGTCCTTTTTCTTCCGCAGCAGGAAGAACAGCAGCAGACCGATGCCGACGGCGGCTACCACCAGCACAGCCACCAGGACCGGCACGTTCAGGGTATCGCCGGTGGCGGGAGTGGTGCCGGGCTTCGTGGGCTCGGTGGGCTTGGAGGGTTCCGTGGGCTTGTCGGGTTTGCCCAGAGCGGGGATGATCTCCTGCTCGGTCTCGCCGCAATCACACTTGCGCTCTTTCAGGCCCGTTTCGGTCTCGGTGGGTTCCTTCACGACGACCCACGCGCCGAAGCTGTGGACGTGCTCCACCACATCGCCGCAGATAATATCTGCACGGTTGCGGATACGGATCCGGGGTGCGAATGCCGTACCGTCCTCCAGAACGAAGGTATCGTCATAGGAGGCCAGGCCCGTGGCTTCCACTTCGCAGCCCAGCCGGAGGTTCCCCACTTCCTCCTGGGTGGTGATGTAGCCGTCGATGAACAGCCGGGTCACGTCGCCGTTGGCATCCTTCACCAGGATGGTCTGGACCAGACCGTTGGCGTACTCGATGCCGGTGACAACGCCCTTCAGCTTCACCAGCAGGCCCGTGACGCTGCCGTCATTGACCTGGGCGGCGGTGACATCGGTGGCCTCCACGGGGTTGTTCTCGCTGAGCTTCTCGATGGAGGTGACGCTCAGCTCGATCTCGCCCTGATAGAAGGCGGTGGTGCCGGTGATGCGGACCTTGTCGCCGATCTTGAAGTCGCCGGCCACGGGGAACACGTTGATGCCGCCGGTCTCGTCCTGAACGTAGGTGCAGTCGAAGAAAGCGGTGTCCTTGTCATAGCCGGAGGCGTTGGCGGTGACGATGCCCTCGATGGTGTACTTGTAACCGGTCTCCGTGACCTTGTTCACGGTGCCGATGGGGGTGATCTGGACGGGGTTCAGGTACTTGACCAGATTCTCACAGATCTTGTAGTTGGAGTAGTTCTTCTCGGAGCCGTTGTCGCTGATGGTGGCCTGGACCTCGAAGTTGGACAGGAAGGCCGCACCGGAGACCACGATCAGGCCCTTACCGGGCAACTGCTCGGTGGCCATGACCATCAGACGATCGTCATTTTCGCCGTAGGCATACTTGGGAATGCCTGCGCCGCCCTTGCCGTCCTGATCCACGTCCACGGAATAGGTGGTGGCGTGGCCATAGACCGCCGGGGACACGGTGTCGGGCAGCGTAGAGGTGGGATTGCCGGAGGCATCCACGGCATAGATGGAAGCACCGCCGTAATGGCTGAACCGCTCGGTGTACATCTTGTCGTAGGGATGCTCTTCATCCACTTCCACGCCCTCCAGCAGGGGGTTAGCCATGTTGTAGGAACTGAAGTAGAGCCGCCACTTGTCCACGCCGTCGGCTGCGGAGCGAACGTCATCGTAGGTGGCATCGTCGCTGATGCGGAGGCTGGAGCCCAGGGCCGCCAGAACGTCGTTCTGGGTCTCGGCCATGTGCTTGATGGCAGGGTTGTTCTGGATCACGTCGTAATTCTCGTAGTTATCGGACCAACCGGCCAGGACCACCGTGCCGCCACGGTCATTGAAGGCCGTAATGGCTTCCAGCTCGGCTGCGGAGTAGGTCTTGGGATTGGTCTGGGCATCGGCCAGACGGCGGGAAGGTGCAGTCAGGACGATGGCCTTGTACTTCTCGTTGCCGCAGGCGGCGATCAGTTCCTCGCTGGTGTTCAGCTGCACGGTGCGGACGCTGTAACCGGCGGCCAGGTTGGAGAAGTTGCCCATGGAGTCCTTGTAGTTGCCGGACACATACTCATTATAATGAGAAGCGTCGATGCCGATGTACACCAGTGCGTCGGCGTCCAGCACATCCAGGGACAGGTCCTTGGTGAAGGTGAAGTCCTCGCCGTTCATGGTCAGGACCACGGTGGCGGTGACGGTGTACACACGGGCCTTGTCGAATTCCACCGGGAAGGTCAGGTCCATGGTGCTGCCCGCCTTCAGGACCTTCTGGTCCTCAGGAAGGTCGTCGTTGGTCTTGATGACCAGGACTTCGCTGCCCACGGTGTAGGAAATGGACTTCACGGTGGCATCGGCGGCTTCGCTGTTGAAGAGGGTGGTCACCAGGTCCATGGATTCGCCGGTGACGGGGGTGGCGGTCTTGCTCTCGAAGGCGGACAGGCCCAGCTTCAGGCTGTCGCCCACCCACACGGGAGCGGTAACGGCCAGGTCGCCGTCGCCCTGAGTGACCCGGATGAAGTAGTAGCTGTACTTGGGCTCCAGGTCCACGTGCAGGGAGCCGGAGGCCAGCTCAGCGGCGTTGTCCCAGGTGTAAGCGGTCTTGCCGGAGTTGACCACCACTTCCACCTTGGAGATGGAGTCGGTCTTGTCGGGGTCGTAGAGGGTCACGTCAATACTCAGGTTCTCCGGGACCTCGGTGAGGATGGAGCCCAGCTGATTGCCGTTGACGGTGTAGGTGATCTCCAGGTTCTTGTCCTCGGTGGCGTAGACCCGCATGGCCCGGATGGCCTCATACAGGGCGTCCTCGGACAGGGACTCGGACAGGATGACGTCACGGGCGTCGTTGGCGTTGCCCCAGCGGCCCTTGTGGTTGTCCTGGTTGTTGGAGGGGGCAACGTGCCAGCCCTTGTCCAGGGCCACGATGTACTGCTCGTAGCTGGGGTAGTAGCCGCCGGCGCCGATCTGGCCTTCGCCGTTGCCCACTTCCACCAGGTACATCCGGCTGTCAATGACGGGATCCCAGTAGGAGAAGTCCTTAAAGGTGCCGAAGGTGGAGCCGGGATGGTTGAACTGACTGATGGAGTCCACGCCCTCCGGCTGGGACAGCAGAGCGTAGTAGGCCTTCATGCCCGCATCGTCGGTCTTGTTGTTCAGAGTGGTGTTGTTCCGGGAAACCACGCCGGGGGTGACCCAGGTGTTGATGTGGCCGGGGCCGCCGGACCAGGTCATTTCAAAGCCGCCCAGAGCCACCACGCCGGTATTTCTGGCGTTGAAGGCGTTGATGGTGGATTTATAGGTGGCCCAGCTGTGGCTGGCGTCGGAATCCTTCACCAGAGTGGTGTCGTACAGGGCGGATTCCACGTTGGGGTTATTCTTGGAGTCGAAATAGTTGGAGTGGTCGGTGAAGGCCACGAAGTCCACGTTGGCGCTGTCCGGCAGGTTGGCAACGTAATCCAGTGCGCTGTCCAGAGAGCCGGAGCCGTCGGAATACTGGGTGTGGGCATGAAGCTGGCCGAAGTAAAGCTGGTAGCTGCTCTTGCCCAGAGTGAAGCTCCAGCTGGCCTCGGCGGTCTTGCCGTCGGCCCGCTTGACGGTGATCTTCACGGTGGTGCGGCCGTCAGCCATGTCGGCTGCGGGGGTGTAAGTGATCTTGCCGTCTGCATACTTGGCATCCACGGCCGCATCGTTGACGGTCATGGTCACGGTGGGATTTTCACCGGCGTTGGCGATGGAAGCGGAAATGGTGGGCCGCTTGTTCTCGCCGGTCTGGGTGTTGGCCGCAGGGGTCAGGTCGGAGATGACCGGCTCGTCCTTCACTTCGATCTCAACGGTGCCGTTGATGGGAATGTACTTATTGTCCATGCCGCGGATGCTGACAATGAGCTTGTCGCCCGTCACCAGGGCGGTGGGAATGGTAACGGTATAGGTGCCGTCCTCGCCCAGCGTAACGGTCAGCGCATCGCCGTTCAGCAAGGCGGTCATGTCGCCCCGCACGCCGAAGGGCGCATCCACGGTGAAGGTCAGATGATAGTCCTGACCCACATAGGCGGGCTCCACGGTTCCGAAGTTGACGGTGGGATTATTCACGATGCCGTCCACGACCGTGACTCCTGTCACGGGGTAGAAATAGAAGGAGTAGATGGTGTAGTCCGTGACGTTGTACATGCTGTAAGTCTTGAAGCTGTCCGCATAATACTCCAGCCACTGACTGTACGTGCCGTTGTACTTGGCGGTACGGCTCTCCATCTCGAAGCCGCCCACACCGCCGGAGCAGGTCCGCAGGGTCCAGTCGGCGTCTTCGCTGGCGGTCTGGGAATAGAAGGCGTTGTTGCCGGTGCCGTTGGAGCACAGGTAGCCGTAGGTCTTGTTGTAGAAACGGTAGTAGTCGCCGTTCTTCTGCACCTCAAAGACCACAGCGCCGTTGGCGCAGACGGCCTTGCCGTCCTCAATGGTAGCGGCGGCCTTGTTGATGGCGGGGCTGTCGGTGTTGTCGTTCTGGGCTGCCAGAACGGCTTCGGCGTTGGGGTTGTAGATAACTACTTTGTCGCCTGCGTTGGGCAGCTCGCCGCCGGGCAGCTGGGCCTCGGCAGGGATGAACTGCAGGGCGTAGATGGCTTCCTTGGAGGAACTGTATTTATAGGTGCTGAATTCCTCGAAGGCGTTGCCGTTCTTGTCTGTGCCGGAGTAGTATTCAACGTAGAAGTCCGGCCGGTTGGCGTTCACCAGGTAGTAGGCCCCTTCCGTGGCGGCAGCGGCGATGGTCCAGGTGGCGTTCACGTCGTCCATGGGCAGGCTGTTCCGGTCTGCGTTCATGGAGAGCTTCTTGCCTTCCTGAGAGGTCACGGTGTAAACGCCGTTCTCGTATTTCAGATCCCAGAGCAGGTCGTTGGTGGGCTTGACCACCTTGCCGTTGTCCAGGGTCACGGCGGAAGCGGTGCGGTAATAGGTGGCCTTATCCGTGGCGGACATGGCCTTGCCGCTGGAAGCATTGTAAATGACGTAAGTGCCGTCGGGCAGGATCCCGGCCACATAGGCGCTCACTTCGGAGGCAAGGGTGTTGCGCAGCTGCAGGGTGGAGGTGCCGTTCTTGGCGTAAATGCTCACGGCAGCCTTCACGTTCAGCTTGTCGCCCACCTTCACGGTCCAGACCCCCTCGGCATCCTTGTCAATGACGGCCTTGTAAAGCTGGATGGTCTTGCCGTCGGCATCCTTCAAGGTGATATTGGGGTTGGAATACTTGCCGCCATTGTCATCGACATCGGTGACTTCCAGATTGTTGAGGGATACATAAGTCCCCACATGGGCTTCCGTCAGGTCGGCGATCTTCACGTCCTTGGCGGTCAAGGTCAGGCCGGAGGACTTGACGAAGGTGCCGGAACTCAGCTGGGGCAGGCCGTTGTATTCGGCCCGCTTGCCGGTGCCGATGAGGGTATCGCCCAGAGCGATGGTGCTGTCCTTGGCGGAAAGCCGCAGGCAGACGCCACCCGTGGCGTCCTGCAGGTAGATGTTCGTGCCATCCACCAGTGTGACCACACCCTTGACGGTGAAGCTGTCGCCGGTGCTGCCCTTCAGGGCCGTCTCGATGGAAACGGTGGCGGGTTCTTCCGGGTCGACGGGCTTGTCGGGAGTTTCCTCAGCCGCATAATAATAGATCTGCTGAGCAAACAGAGCCTCGTTGTCGCCGATGGTGCCGAAGCCGCTCCAGTTGCTCTGGCTGGCGTACCATTCCAGGTAGGCCTTCCGGGCAACGTTCTTCACGTAGAAGCAGTCTGCAGTGGCGGCAGCGGTCAGTTCCCACTTGTCGTTGACCGCGTCCAGGGGCGTGCTGGAATAGCCGGTGTCCATGGACAGCTTCTTGCCTTCGGCGGTAGCGATGGTATAATAGCCATCCTTGCCCTTGGTCAGGGTCCAGACCTCGGCGTCGGTGAAGCCGGTGAGCTTGCCGTCGGCCAGGGTCACATCCACGCCGGAATTATAGTGGCCGCTGTAAACGCTGGACAGGGCCTTCTTGTTGGCGGGGTTGAAGATGACCACGGTGTCCCCGTTTTTCAGGGTGCTCAGGTCCGTGACCAGGCCGCTTTTCCGCCCCGCTGCGGCAGCGTTCAGCCGGTACAGGGACACGTCCTCCTGGCCGGACTCGTAGCAGGAGAACAGCTTGTTGCCTTTGTTGTAGCGCAGCCAGTTATGGCTGTTGGTTCCCTGGGCTTTCAGGGTCGCCACACCCTTGGCATCGATCTCGATGGTCCAGGAGCCGTTGTCAGACAGGGTCTTCTCGGTTTTCAGATGATTTGCAGAGGAACTGGCGGCGTACAGATCTCCGCCGTCCACCTTCAGAGCCCAGGTGCCGTCCTTGGTTCCCTTGCCAAGGGTGATGACCTGGGTGTCGTCACCGGGGGTGACGGTCGTTCCGTCCTCGCTCTTGGTGACGGTGGACTGTCCCCGGTTATTGGTTTTCTGGTTGGTACTCAGTGCCACGGGGAATCCGCTGGCAACCACCAGAACCTGATCGCCCTCTTTCAGGCTGGCCGCATCCGTGACCAGCGTGTAGGTGGGCGTTTCTTCCTGGGCACGGACAGCGGTGGCCGGGACCATGGACAAAACCATGACCAGCGCCATCAGCATGGCCAGAAAGCGTGTGTGGATACTCGTTTTCATGAAGTGACCTCCTTCCTTATTCCGCAAAGTCAGTGCTTCCGCCCGGCTCTTGACGCCCAACGCTTCCCTGTCCGCCCAACGGGTACACTGCCCTGTATAGGTATCCTTATTTTACCATATCCGTATTTCTTTTCCAACGGGGTAACGGAAAAATCTTTCTGTGATGTATGTAAAATTATCTTCCTGATTTTTGTGCAATTCGCCATTTTATCCTGGGGCGCTCAAAAGTCCTTGACACAATTCTATGGATTTGGTATGCTAGGGGCAAAGCGCATTGTTTATTGGGGGGCCAGATGTATGCAAGCAGAAGATGTCCGCAGCAGGAGAACAATTAAGCAATGGTTTATGAAAAATTGGAGGACATTCCCGGCGCTGGCGGTGATCCTGGCCCTGTTCATTGGACTTGGCCTCTGGGCCAGGGACCCGGGAGAAGCCGGGGAGCGGAGCGGGGACTATTCCGAGTACGAGACCGGCAAAATTCTCAAGGTCCTTTCGGACACCACCGAGCCTTTCCCGGATTCCGACAATGCCTACCGGGGCGAGCAGCTTCTGCTGGTCCAGGTCACTTCCGGCCAGTATGCAGGCAAGCAGCTACAGGTCTATAATTATGTATCGCCTACTTATAATGTACCCTTTTCCCAGGGAGACGGGGTCACGGTGCTGATCTCCACCTATTCCGACGGGACCATCCGGGCCACAGTGTTCGAGTACGACCGGGAGTGGGCCATTTTCCTGATCGCGGGCCTGTTCCTGGTGGTGACGGTGCTGGTGGGCGGCAAGACGGGAGCCAAATCCCTCTTAGGCCTGGCCGTTACCATCGCCGCCCTGTTTTATTTGCTCATTCCCCTGCTTTTCAAGGGCCTGCCGGTGATCCCTACGGTGTTCGGCGTCTGCGCTCTGGTCAGCGTGGCGTGCTTCGTGATCCTGGGCGGGGTGCATAAAAAGACCTGCTGCGCCATGCTGGGGACAGTTCTGGGCATGGCTCTGGCCATGGCTTTCGGCCTGTTTGCCCAGACCATCTGTAAAATCGACGGCCTGCGCTTTACGGACGTGGAGCCGCTGCTGCAGCTGCGCCAGCAAGGGACACCCATCGGCCTGAAGGGCCTGCTGGTGGGCGGGGTCATCATCAGCACCCTGGGTGCCGTCATGGACGTAGCCATGAGCCTGTCCTCCGCCCTCTGGGAGGTCCATTGCGTGGACCCGACCCTGGGCCGTGGTGCCTTGTTCCGGTCCGGCATGAACGTGGGCCGGGACATGGTGGGGACCATGACCAATACGCTGATCCTGGCGCTGCTGGGCGGCAGCTTCGTGCTGATTCTGTACCTGTACAGCATGGGGCTTTCCTACCATCAGCTGATGAGTTCGTCGTATCTGGCCCTGGAGGTCATCAGCGCCATCGCCAGCAGCATCGGCGTGGTCCTGTCCGTACCCATCACCGCCGCCGTGGCCTCGGTGCTGTATGGAAAGAAATAAGGAGATAAAGCACCCGACTAAAAAGCCTTTCAGGGAAGCCGTACAAGGGGCGGCGGCATCCCCCGCCCGCCGAATTTCATACGCAGAAGTGGCAATGCGCAAAGGCTTCCCCTGGAGGGTGGTGCTCCGCGCAGCGAATCTGAAATCTACATGACTGCCGGTGGCAGTCATACCTCTACTATGCTGGCGCAACTTTCGTTGCGACTGATGAGGTCGAAGCTAAAAATGATCACCATAGGATGGTACAAACCTGTGACCTTCGACCTCATCCGGTCTTGCTTAAGCCGGACCTCCTTCCCCTCCAGGGGAAGTCTTTGTACGATGCTCCTGCCAGAACTTTTGCTACCAGCTCATACTTTTCTTCTATTTTGGATTAGCTTGCACTAACTATATTCCCTGGAAAAAGCCGCCGTCAGCGGCTTTTCTTTTTTCCGGTTTCATTATAGCACCCTTCCGGCCCGAACGCAATGAGTCCGGCCCGAATTTTCGGCCTTTATGCCTGGCGGAATTGCCGACGGTATTCCTTGGGGGTGGTGTGGTAAGCCCGGTCAAATTGCTGGCTGAAGGCCCGCAGGTCCGGGAAGCCCGCATCCATGGCCACTTCCAGCAGACTCTTGTCGGAATAGGACAGCAGCTTGCAGGCGTAGGTCATCCGGACGCTGTACAGATATTCCTTGAAGGTCAGATTCAGTTCCTTCCGGAACAGCCGGGACAGGTGCTCGCCGGAAACATTGAACGCCTCGGCCACGTCCCGCAGCCGCAGGGGTTCGGTGTAGTGCACATTGATATACTCGATCACATCCTGGATGCTACAGCGCTGCATCTGGCGGTGCTCCGGGACCTCCGCTTTTTCCTCGCTGAAATAGCGGGTCAGCATATAATAGATGGAGCAGATGATGCTGTGGAGCCGCAGCACCTCCAGGTTGCAGGTGGCCTCGTCCCCGGCGTTTTCCGCATTGTCATAGGTACAGCTGACGTTGTACAGCTCCTCCATGAGCCTTTTCAGCTCCGGGAGCCGGTCCGGGGCCCGGTCCAGCCGGAATTCCAGCTGGTCCAGGTTCGGGCACACGCTCCGCCAGAACTCCATATCGGCCACCAGGGAAATGCCCCGATGCTCCCCCACGGAGTTTTTGCCCACATGATGGATCTGCCAGCTGTTCACCAGCAACAGGTCTTCATTCTGCACCTGATAGCTCTGTCCGTCGATGTGCGCCCGGAATCCGCCCTGCAAAAAATAGCAGATCTCCACATTGGCATGCCAGTGCAGAGGCAGACTGGCATTGTCATCGTCATTGAAAAGCAGCTTCCCCGGGATTCTGGGGTCGTCCATCTTATCATATAAGAACAGCATCGGCTCCGGCCTCCAAATCGAATGTCTATTCTTATTTTAGTTCAAATCCGCTCCCTTTGCAAATAAAAAGAGCACCCAGAAATCCGGGTGCTCTTTTTGCATTTTGTCGAAATTTCTTTCTTTTTTCGCTCAGAACTGCCAGCAGTTGTATCGGAAGGGCTGCACGTCCGGGGTACCGGTCATTTCCTTCTCACGCTTGCAGAAGTCGATGTACTGCTGATGGATGCGCTGCACGCTCTCGTCCTCCAGCTCGGGGATGACCCGGCTGGCCTCGGTGAGGAAGTGCATCTCGTCCCGACCCATGGCACGACCCTTGGTGGTGTGCAGGTCGTAGGCGTAATCGGGCACTTCGGGCTTCTTGCCGTGCTCCCACTCCTTGATGATCTGGTTCTTGATGTTGTCGGTGGTGCGCTCCTTGGTGCAGCGGCACAGATACCGGATGGCGTGCATGAAGAACATGGGCTGGTCGCCGTCGGAATAGGGGAACTCCTGGGCCATCTTGAAGAGGGTATAGATTTCAATGGGGGCCTGGGTGTTACCGAATCCGATGTCCTCCACGGAGATGGCCAGCAGCCGCCGCCACATTTTTTCGTGGAACTGGGGGCTGGTGATGTACATCTCGTAGGCGGCGGCCAGAGCGTTCTCCTCGATGCCACGGCGGATGGACTTCTGCAGCATGGAGATCAGTTCGTCGCCGAGGATACCGTTCCGGGACTTAATGTTGGACCAGGGGTCATAAGACATGAAGGCTTCTTTTTCCATAAGAATTTCTCCTTACTTCAGCCGGTTGATCAGGCTTTCCAGCTCTGTGCGAACGTCGGCATCATTGTTCAGGATGTTGTCCATGGCAACGACCACATAGTCGTGCAGTCCGCTGGAGGTGTAGGTGTCGGTCTCGAAGCCGGGATAGGTGTAGGCGAAATCCTGCTGCTCCACGCCGGCCAGCTGTGCCGGGGCGGCGTTGTCCAGGAACTCCTTGCTGGCGGCAACGGACTTCAGGAAGGGCAGACGGGACTCGCCGGAGTTGATCTTCTGGCACACGTCGTAGGACTGCATATACTGCATGAAGATCCAGGAAGCCCAGCGGGTCTCCAGGTCGCCGGTGTTGTCCAGCATGCTCAGCAGGAAGCCCTCGGCGTAGTCGGCCTTGGTGCCGTCCTCAAACTGAGGAATGGGAGCGCAGGACCACTCGAAGGGAGCGCTCTCGGGAATCTTCATGTTGATGAACTCGCCCTCGTTGCCGGAGCTGATGTACATCTGCACCTGCTGGTTGGCGAAGGGGCCGGAGAAGAAGAAGTCCTCGCCGGGAGCACGGATGATGCCACGCTCCACCATGCTCTGGTACCAGGAAATGACATCCACAGCCTCGTCCAGCTTGTCGGCAAAGAGCAGCTTGCCATCCCGGGTGGTGTAGCCGATGCCCTTCTGCTCCATCAGGGTGGAGAAGCACTTCACGCCCTCGTCCCAGCCGCCGGCGGGCTTGCCGGTGATCTCGGCGATCTTGGCAGCGGTCTCCTCGAACTCGGTCCAGGTGGTGGGCACGCTCAGGCCGTTGGCGTTGAAGAAGTCCACGTTGTAGTACATGACCTCGCAGGCCACGTACAGAGGCAGGGAGTAGAACCCGGCCACAGGATAGCTGCTGCTGTCCTCGATGTAAATGTCGTAGTAGTCGTCCAGGTTCAGGCCGTGGTTGGCGTTCTTAATGTAAGGGGTCAGGTCCACCACAGAACCGCTCTGGAGCCAGTCGGTGACGGAGGCAGCCTCGCTCATGGTGACGTTGGGCATATTGCCGGCCTTGATGGCGGCGGTGACGGCATTTTCCAGGTCGCCCATTTCGCCCTTGGCCTGGCAGTCCACGGTGATGCCCATTTCCTTACCGATGCCGTTGTTGAACGTATCGACGATCTCGTAGAGGGTCTTCTGCATATTCTCCTGGACGATGCCGTGCCAGAAGGTGATGGTGATGGGTTTGGACAGCTTGACTTCCACGTTTTCGGCGGTGGCGTCGCCCTTGTTGTCGCCGGACGGGGTGGCCTTTTCACCGCAGGCCGCAAGGGTCAGCACCATGCAGAGGGTGAGCAGAACGCAAAGCCATTTTTTCATGTTTTACCTCCAAAAGTTTTCTCATTTGTTTTGGCAATGCGGAATTGCATTTGCCATGTATTTCAGGGGAAAATTACCCCTTCGTACCACCGGATGCAACGCCTTCCATGATCTTCTTATGGAAAACGATGTAAAAAATGACCATGGGCAGCAGCACGATGCAGGCCGCCGCCATCTGGTTGTGCAGGTTGGAGCTTGACGCCTGGCGGAACCGCAGCAGACCCACCGAAAGAAGCGTATGCTCGTCGGACATGGTGACGATCAGGGGCCACATAAAGGAGTTCCAGGCCGTGATGAAGGTCAGGATGGCCACCGTCACGATGGCATTGATGTTCATGGGGATGACCACTTTGATGAGGAACTTCAGATTGCTGCATCCGTCCACCTTGGCCGCCTTGAAGAGCGACGGAGGCGTCTGCATGAAGTATTCCTGAAGCATGAAGATGTAGAAGCCGTTGGCCACCGTGGGCAGCACGATGCCGGAGAAGGTATCCAGCAATCCCAGCTTGCTGCAGGTCACATAGTTCTGAATGATCAGAATTTCCGAGGGGACCATCATGGTCAGCATAAAGAGATAGAAGCAGATGTTCCGTCCGGGGAAGGAGAAAATGCTGAACGCATAGGCACCCAGGATGGAGAACACCAGCGTGACCACCACGCTCAGAACGCCTACCAGAATGGTGTTGCGGAAGTACATTCCGAAGGGCACCAGGTTCCAGGCATAATCATAGTTCTTCCACTGGGGATCCGAGGGCATCCACTTGGGCGGGATGGAGATGGCCTCCGGCAGGGTCTTTAGAGAGGTCAGCAGCATCCAGAGGAAGGGGAACAGCATAACCACAGCGCCGATGGTCAAAAGCAGATACTTGAGTGCCGTAAGGAAAACGCTGCGCCGGTCCTGGATCTGATGAATCTTATCCTGTTTCATTGCAGCACCTCCTCAGACATAGTGGACAAATTTCTTCGACACCGCCCGCTGGATGACCGTAATGAGCAAAATCACGATCAGGAACAGGATGGCGGCAGCCGCCGCATAGTTGACCTTGCCCTGGTCATAGAACATCCAGTAGATGTAGTACATGACGGTGATGGCCGCATTGCCGGAACCGGCGGTGCCGCCTGCGAAGGAAACGAACATGGAGTAGACCTCATTGAAGGTCCGGGCCACATAGATAATGGACACCAACGTCACCATCCAGGTGGTGGGGCTCAGCAGGGGCAGGGTAATGCGGAACAGGGTCTTGACCGGGGAAGCGCCGTCAATGCGGGCCGCCTGATAGACCTGCTTGTTGATTTTCTGCAGACCCGCCAGGAACAGCAGAATTTTAAAGGCCAGTCCGTTCCAGACAGAGAAAATGGACAGCGCCACGATCATCAGCTTCGGGTCTGTGAGCCACTTCTGGGCGGGGATTCCGAAGAATTCCAGAAAATAGTTGATGTAGCCGTAATCCGTATGGAACAGCCACAGAAAGGCCATGCCCACGGCAATGGTAGAGGTCACATAGGGCAGGAAGTAAATGGTCTGGAAAAAGCCCTGCAATTTCTTAATGGAATTGATGAGCAGTGCAAAGCCCAGGGCTAAAATCAGCGTAATGGGCAGGGCGATGAGCAGCAAAATCAGGGTATTCTTGCAGGCCATCCAGAACGTGGGGTCCTTCAGCACCCAGGTAAAGGAGGACAGGCCGAAGCCAGTGCCGGTATTGGTGATGTAAACGTATTTCTGGTAGAAGGCCGTCCGCAGCACCATCACCAGAGGATAAATGGTGAAAAGGAGCAGCAGGAGCATCCCGGGCAGGATGTAGGCGTAAGCCCAGCCACTGCGGACCCGCAGGGTGCCGTCGGACATTTCAATGAGCCGGGGCTTGGGCTTCCGGGCGGTCTTTTGAGCAGTTTCCTTTGCCATATTGCGCCTCCTCACAGCCGAACGCCGGTCTCGCAGTCAAAGAGATGGCAGCGCTTTACCGACAGCCGCAGGCCCACGGTCTGGCCCGGTGTCACATATTCCTCGGCGCCCAGAATGGCCCGGATGGTGTGCTCCTCCAGCCGGAAGGTGACCACCTGGTCCTGACCACGCATTTCCACGTCCGTCAGGGTGACCGCAATGTCTCCGCCCAGGGACCAGGCCTCCGGGCGAATGCCCATGCGGACCTTGCCGTTGACGCCGGTCTTGCAGGGTAGGGTCCGGCCGTCATTCAGGGTGAACACGCCGTCGGCCGCCGTGCCGACCACATAGGAAATGGGCGGATTGCCCATAAAAGAAGCAACGAAGGTATTCACGGGGTCCAGGTACATGGTGTGGGCGTCGGCAACCTGCTGCACCACGCCGTGCTTCATCAGCACGATCTCGTCGGTGATGCTCATGGCCTCCTCCTGATCGTGGGTGACGAAAATGGTCGTGACCTTGGATTCCTGCTGGATTCTGCGAATCTCGCTGCGCATTTCCATGCGAAGCCGGGCGTCCAGGTTGCTCAGCGGCTCGTCCAGGAGCAGCACATCCGGCTTTTTCACCAGCGCCCGGGCGATGGCCACCCGCTGCTGCTGTCCGCCGGAGAGCTGACCGGGCTTCCGGTCCAGCATGGTCTCGATCTGCACCAGCTTGGCGATCTCCTCCGCCGCAGCATTCCGCGCCGCACGGCTGAATTTCTTGCCGGTAGCCGGGTCCTTCATGTTGGACAGGGGGAAGGCAATGTTCTCCCGGACCGTCATGTGCGGGTACAGGGCGTAGTTCTGGAACACCAGGCCCACGTTCCGCTTTTCGGGCATCAGGGTGGTCACATCCCGGTCCCCGAACCAGATCTCACCATCGGTGACGCTTTCCAGACCCGCCAGCATATACAGCGTGGTGGACTTGCCGCATCCGCTGGGGCCGAGGAGTCCCGTTAGTTTTCCGTCCTGAAAGGTCACATTGATACTGTCAACCGCCGTGGTTTTGTCGAATCTTTTCGTAAGATTTTTTACCTGAACTTCCATGCCTGCCCAGCCTCCAAAAAATAAGTGTGGTGATGACATCTGCCGTTTATTATAGTCCTAACGGTACTTTTTGTCTCGACGGAATTTGACCGCTTGCATGCAGAATTTGATATTTACCCCCGGTTTTTCCGAATGAGGCCAAAATTCATATTATTTTTCCCTGCGTGCCATGAGAATTCATATTATATTTTGCAACGAATATATCGTTCTCTTTCTCCCCACCCTACCTGACTCCGCACTTCCGGCGGACTATACTAAAAAAACGTTTGGAGTAGGAATTATGATCGATCAAATGCTGATCCGTGGCGCAAAGGTCCACAACCTGAAAAATATAGACGTTGCCGTGCCTTTGGGGAAAATCGTCGGCATTGCAGGGGTCTCCGGCTCCGGCAAGTCCACCATGGTGCTGGAAAGCCTGGTCCCGGCGGCGGTGCCTCCGGCGGACAGATCGTCGCCACCGGCACCCCGGAGGAGATCAAGGAAAATCCCAACAGCATCACAGGGCGGTATCTATAAAGAAGCGGTCCAAAAATGTTCCCGGAAAGTCCCTGCCCTTCTGAGAAATACCTTCCCCTCCAGGGGAAGCTTACACCCCGCCGGTTCTTCGTATAGAATCCGGGGGTCGATGACTGCATCGGCCCCCGGATTTTTTGATACGCCGCACCTTCTCACCCCATCTGGTCCCGGTAGTCTCTTGGGGTAAGGCCGGTATATTTTTTGAAGGTATGGGAGAAATGGCTGGGGGAGGAAAAGCCCAGGTAGGCGCCGATGGCCGTCAGGGAACGCTGGGAATAGCGGAGGAGCCGCTTGGCTTCCTCCGTTTTTTCTTTCAGGATGAAGTCCGTCAGAGTCTCCCCGGTGTCCTCCCGGAACTTCTTGGAGAGGTACGGACGGCTCACATACAGGGCCTTTGCAATGTCCTCGGCCCGGATGGCATCCGACAAATGGTGCTGCACATAATTTGCCACATCCAAAGCCAATTTGGAGCTTGCCCGGCCCCGGTGCAGCCGCTCCACCCGCTCGGTGTAGTCCAGCAGCATCCGGTATTGCAGATTGGCAATGCGGTCCGGGGAGGCCATCCGCTCGCACTGGCGGATATAGGAATCGCTGAGAGAAAAGGCGTCCTCCACCTGCATTCCTCCCTGAATGGCCGCCCGGGACACCAGCGTGGCCGTAACGATGAACAGATTTTTCCGCTGGCGCAGCTGATCCTGTGCCACCAGTCCCCCACGGACCGCCGGGGCCCCCGCCAGCCAGGCTTCCATGGCACCCGTGTCCCCTTTTCGGACCATCCGCAGCAGAAGCTGCTCCACATCATAGGTGTTGTGGGACTCCGGTGCAGGATTCTCCGGTCCGTCCGGCCGGACCTCCGCCTGCTGCCGGGAGATCAGCGCCGCCTGCTCCTGGGCGTAAATGCGAATGTCCTTTAATTCCAGCCGTTCCTGATTCAGCACGAAATTCATGGTGCAGAGCATTTGCAGCATACTGTCCACCGGCATCCGCACGATGCTCCGCATTCCGGACACCATGGCCTCCGCCTCCGCTCCCGACAGGTCCAGCCGAAAGGCCAGTTCCCGGAGCTCCTGGGGGCTTTCATTTACCTGTCGGGTGGGGCCTACGACGATTTTCGTCCTTCCGGCGTTCAGGACCCCGTAATAATGAAATTGGGCCGTGACGCAGTAGCCCACATGGTCCGTGACGGCGAAAATTGCCTCCCGGCACAGGTCCATAGGGTCCCTGGGCAGGGCCACCATGGAATAGAAAAAAGTCTGCGCCCCGTCCTCAAAAATCCGCACGGGAATGCCTGCCAGATTGCCAATCGTCGTACACAAATACTCCAAACCCGTCTTGTTCATGGCTCTTCCTCCATTTCAGATACGATTCTATCATTTTCATTACAAAAAAGCAAGTTTTTTCATTTTCCTTGTGCTATACTGATGGCACGGACCGCCGGAATGAGAGCATTTTCGGCGGATATGCCTGAAAAAACCGGGAGGAATGAAAAATGGCAAGAAGATCCCTGCTGGAGCGCCGGGCGTTCCAAAGCAAAATTCATTCGGAGGATGTAAAACCCGCCGAAAAATGGCTGGGCTACCTGCTGGGCCCCGCCGGGGCGCTGCTGCTGAACGCCGTGCTGGCCACCTACCTGAACGTTTACTACACGGACGTTCTCAAGCTCACGGGGCTTTGGGGCGGCGCTTTTCTGGTGGTGTTCCCCATCGTGTCCAAAATCATCGACGCCGTGACCAACGTAATCATGGGCTACATCATCGACCGGACCCGCACGAAAGCGGGCAAGGCCCGGCCCTGGCTGCTGTTGTCCGCCCCGCTGCTGACCGTCACGGGCATTCTGCTCTTTACCGTGCCCAGCGGCTCCCAGACGGTCCAGGCCATCTGGGTCATGGTCAGCTATAACCTCTTTTATTCCTTCGCCTACACCATCTTCAACATGAGCCACAACCTGATGGTCCCCCTGTCCACCCGGAACACCCAGGAGCGGGGCAGCCTCAGCGTGTTCAACCAGATCGCCACCATTATGATGAGCGGCATTCTGGTGGCGCTGGTGTTCCCCATGGTCATCATGCCCATGATCGGCGTGGACAAGGCCAAGTGGATCACCCTTATGAGCGTTCTCTCCATTCTGGCCCTGCCCCTGACCCTGTTGGAGTATTATTTCACCCGGGAGCGGGTCACGGAGGAGGCCCAGAACACCGGGGAGCCGACGGTTTCCTTCGGCGCTCAGCTGAAGGCCATTTTCACCGACAAATATATGCTTCTCATTTACGCCTACTTCCTCATCTACACCACCGGCAGCACCATCAAAAATATCAGCCTGGTGTACTTCTGCAATTACGTTCTGGGTACTTACAATGACGGCGTGACCCAGACCATGATTTCCGTCATTGGCGGCATTCCCATGGGCATCGGCATTTTCGCCGTGTGGCCCCTGGCGAAAAAGTTCGGCAAGCGGAACGTGACGGCGGCAGGCTTCGTGCTGTATGCCATCGGCAGCGCTATTTGCACCCTGTTCCCCACCAATATGACCGTCATGCTGGTGGGCCAGTTCATCAAGAATATCGGCGGTCTGCCCTGTGCCTATGTATTTATGGCCCTCTTTGCGGATGTGCTGGACCATGTGGAGTGGAAGTCCGGCTTCCGCTGCGACGGCATCGCCATGAGCGTTTATAACATCATCGCCGTTGCGATGGTCGGCATCTGCACGGGCATTTTCAACGGCTTGATTGCCAAGGCGGGCTATGTGGCCCCGTCCATCGTCAACGGCGTGACCGTGGCCGCCGAGCAGACCCGGGCCGTGAAGAACGTGTTCACCTTCGGCTTTGTGGGACTGGAAGCCATCACGGGCGTGGTGCTGGCCATCCTGCTGCTGTTCCTGAATGTGGAAAAGGACATCAGCAAGGAGCAGGCGGAAATCAAGGCCCGGCGGGAGGAACGGTAAATGAACGCCATTCGACTGAAAACGGAGCATTTGATAAACCCCATCGGGGTGGACTTCACCGCCCCACGGCTTTCCTGGAACTGCGGCGGCGGCGTGAAGCAGACCGCTTACCAAATCCTCGCCGCCGATGAAGCAGGAACGGTCCTTTGGGACAGTGGCCGGGTGGAAAGTTCTGCCATGTGCGCCCAGTGGGGCGGCGCTCCCGTGCCGCCGAAAACGAAGGTCCTCTGGAAGGTCCGGCTCTGGGACGAAAACGGCACTGCCGGGGACTGGTCGGAGGCGACCTTTGAGACCGGTATCGGTACATGGAGTGCCCAGTGGATCACCGGCAATTACCGGGTAAACAAAATGCAGCGCTATCCTGTGGACTGCTTCCGGAAGAAATTTTTCCTGTCCCGGGCGAAAAAAGCCCGGCTGTATATCACCGCCTGCGGCCTGTATGAGGCAAAGCTGAACGGGCAGCGCATTGGTGATTTTATCCTCGCCCCCGGCATCACGGATTACCGCAAGCGGGTCCAGTACCAGACCTACGACGTGACCGCCCTGCTGGAAAGTGGCGAAAACACCCTGACGGTGCAGTTGGCCGACGGCTGGTATCGGGGTTCCTGCGGGGCCTGGGGACTGAAAAATCAGTACGGCACGGAAACCAAGCTGCTGGCACAGCTGGAGCTTACCCGCGCCGACGGCAGCGTGCAGACCGTTGTCACCGACGAAAGCTGGGAGTGGTCCAATGACGGCCCCATTCGCTTTGCGGACAACAAGGACGGGGAAGTCTTCGATGCCCGCATGGCCCCCAGCTATGCCGGGAAGGCCAAGGTCACAAGCCATTCCGTCACCCCCAGCGCCTCCAACAATGTTCCCGTAACAGAACACGAGCATCTGACGGCAGAAAAAATCACCACCCCCTCCGGCAAGACTGTGCTGGACTTTGGACAGAATATTGCGGGCTACCTGTCCTTCTCCCTGATGGCCAAGGCCGGTCAGGTCGTGAAGCTGCGCTTCGGGGAGCTGCTGGACGAGAACGGCGAGTTTACCCAGAAGAACATCCAGTGCAGCAGCAAGCGCATCACCACGCCCCTGCAGCAGGTGATCTACACCTGCAAGGATGGCCGGAACGACTACAAGACGACTTTTGCCATTTTCGGCTTCCAATATGTGCTGGTGGAGACGGAGGTCCCTGTCTCTGCCGGGGATTTCACCGCCATTGCGGTGTACTCCGACATGGAGCGCACAGGCTTTTTTGAAAGTTCCAACGCGCTTCTCGATAAGTTCGTGGAAAACACCGTCTGGAGTGCCAAAAACAACCATGCCGACCTGCCCACGGACTGCCCCACAAGGGAGCGCCACGGCTGGACAGGCGACGCGCAGATCTTCTGCCCTACGGCCAGCTATCTCTTCGACTACCTGCCCTTTGCAGAGAAGTATCTGAACGATGTCTACGACTGGCAGACGAAAAACGGGTGTCTGCCGCAGATCGCACCGGAGGGCGGCACAGACTTCTACATGGCAAGTATGAACGGTTCCGTCGGATGGGCGGACGCCGGGGTGCTAATGCCGTATGTGCTTTGGAAGCAATACGGCGACACAGATGTTTTGAAGAAGTACCTGCCCGGAATGCGGCGCTACGCCAAATTCATGCAGAACCGCTGCGGCAAATGGTATCCCACTGCCAAACGGACGGGGCTGCACGGCGAAGATAGAGAATATCTATCCAACTACGGGCAGGCCTACGGCGAGTGGGCAGAGCCGGAGAGCGTCCACCACATGACATGGAAGGACTGTGCCGTGCCTCATCCGGAGGTGGCCACGGCCTACACCGCCCATGTGATGGACTGCATGGCAGAAATTGAAGCGGCGCTGGGCAACGAAAAGGAAGCCGACTCTTACCGTGACTTCGCCGCCGGCTGCCGCAGGAGCTATCAGGCGCTGCGCCGCACCGCCGCCTATCCGATGGATACCGACCGGCAGGCGCAGCTTGTCCGCCCGCTGGCATTTCAGCTGCTGGACGAAGCGCAGACGGAATACGCGCAAAAGCGACTGCTTACCGCACTGGAGCATTTCCACTGGCGTCTCGGAACGGGCTTCCTTTCAACGCCGCTGATTTTGGATGTGCTGACGGATATCGACTTGGAATCGGCCTACCGGCTGCTGGAAAATGAAGAGATTCCCGGTTGGCTGAGTATGCCGAAAAACGGCGCTACGACCATTTGGGAAGCATGGGAAGGGCCGAACAGCAAAAGCGGCGGCATTGGCTCTCTGAACCATTATTCCAAGGGCGCTGTGGTAGCGTGGCTGTTCAATACCATGTGCGGCATCCGTGTAGACGGAGAGAATCATTTTGCCATTGCGCCCCACCCCGGCGGACACTTTACAAGAGCCAAGGCCGTCTATGACAGTATTTACGGCAGAGTGGAAAGTGGCTGGGCGAAAACAACGGACGGCTGGAAATATACCGTCACCGTTCCCGCCAACTGTACTGCCGAACTGTATCTGCCGGAGAAACCTCCGGTCACGCTGGAAAGCGGAACACATACCGTTTGAGGTGAAGCTATGGACATTGAAAAAATCTTGCAGCAGATGACCCTGGAGGATAGAATTGCTCTCTGCTCCGGTGAAAACTTCTGGGAAACAAAGAAATACGAAAAATACGGCATTCCTTCCCTTTTCATGTGCGACGGCCCTCACGGCTTGCGCAAACAGGAGGATGCAGCGGATATGCTGGGCGTCAATGAATCCAGAAAGGCTACCTGCTTTCCCGCCGAAGTGACCACCGCCGGGAGCTGGGATCCGGAGCTGCTTACGGCCATCGGTTCGGCCATCGGCCAGGAAGCCAGGGAGCAGGGCGTTGGTCTTGTCCTCGGCCCCGGCGCCAATCTCAAGCGCAATCCGCTCTGCGGGCGGAATTTTGAGTATTTCAGCGAAGACCCCTATCTGGCGGGCAAGCTGGCGGCGGGCTTCATCCGGGGTGCCGAGGCACAGGGCATTGGCACCAGTCTCAAGCACTTCGCCGTAAATTCGCAGGAAAAAAGCCGCTTTACATCCAACAGCGTGCTGGATGACCGCACACTGCGGGAGCTTTATTTGACGGCCTTTGAGATCGCCGTCAAGGAAGGCCACCCCTCCACCCTCATGTGCGCCTACCCCAAGCTGAACGGGGTCCATTGCTCGGACAACAAAGCCCTTTTGACGGACATTCTCCGGACCGAATGGGGTTTTTCCGGGCTGGTGGTCACCGACTGGGGTGCCATGAATGACCGCATCGAGGGCTTCCGGGCCGGCTGCGACCTGAATATGCCCGGCGGCAGCGACTACATGGAAAAAGAGGTCTTGCAGGCGGTCAAGAATGGCACGCTGCCGGAAAGCTGCGTGGACAACAGCGCCCGCCGTGTGCTGAAGCTGGTGTTCCGGGCAGCGGAAACGCTGAAAGCGCCTGCAACCTGCGACTACGAAGCCCACCATGTCCTTGCCAAGCGTGCAGCAGCGGAGGGCGCGGTGCTGCTGAAAAATGAGGACGGCATTCTGCCCCTGAAAAAGGATGCGAAAATCGCCGTCATTGGCGCCATGGCGAAGAATCTGCGCTACCAAGGCTCCGGTTCCAGCCACATCAACCCCACAGGGCTTTCCCAGCCGCTGGACTTCCTGCCGGATGCCATCTATGCTCCCGGCTGTGATGACCGGGGCGACACCACGGAAGATTTGCTCTCCCAGGCGGCAAAAACCGCCCAGGAAGCTGAAATTGCCGTGATTTTCGCCGGACTTCCCGACCGCTATGAGTCCGAAGGCTTCGACCGGGCGGACATGAAAATGCCGGATGGCCAGCTACGGATGATCGATGCCGTGGCCGCCGCCAACTCCAACACGGTGGTGGTTCTCCTCTGCGGCAGCGCCGTGGAATGTCCCTGGGCCGACCGAGTGAAGGGCATCCTGTACATGGGCCTGCCCGGGCAGGCAGGCGGCGAAGCCGTGGCCGATCTGCTCTGCGGCCGGGCCAATCCCAGCGGCAAATTGGCCGAAAGCTGGCCCCTGAGCTATGCGGACGTGCCATCCTCCGAAATTTACGGCAAAACCGACGACGCCCTGTACGAAGAAGGGCTGTACGTCGGCTACCGGTACTATGAAAAATCCGGCGTTGCCGTCCGCTGGCGGTTCGGTTACGGGCTGAGCTACACGGAGTTTTGCTACTCCGATTTAACGGTCAACGGCGATACGGTGTCCGTCACCGTCCGGAACACCGGCAAGCGTGCCGGTGCGGAGGTGGTGCAGCTCTACATTCGTGCCCCACAGGATGGTCTGCACCGCCCGCTGCGGGAGCTGAAGGGCTTCCAAAAGGTATTCTTGCAGTCGGGCGAAAGCCGGACGGTCACCTTCCCTTTGACCGACCGCAGCTTCGCCGTCTGGCAGGACGGCTGGAAAATCCCCGCCGGGAAATACACCGTCTGCATCGGCGGCCTGACCTCAGAGGTTGAAAAGTCCGGTGAAACGCTGCCCGTACCCGCATGGCAAAAGGGAAGCTGGTACGAATGCTGCACCGGCAAGCCGGACCAGGCCCAGTGGGAAGCCATGTTGGGCCGCCGCTATGCCCCGCCGGTGCTGAAGAAAGGTTCTTTCACCATGGAAAATACCGTGGAGGAAATGAAGGACTATAGCCTTATTATGAAGATCATGTATAAGGCAACGGAACATGTGATTGCCAAGGGAAACGGCGGAAAGATCGATTATGAGAACCCGAATTTCCGCATGCAGATGGCCTCCTCGGCAGGCGGCCCTCTGCGCAGCATGATGATTTCCGGCGGCATGAAGGGCGGCGTGCTGCCCGGCATGCTGGAAATGGCCAACGGGCACTTTTTCCGGGGACTTTGGCGGATGATTCGAGGATAAAATCAAAAAACCAGCCAGTGTGACCGTCACACAGGCTGGTTTTTTGTGCAGAAAATGGGCGGCAGGGAGGAAACCCTGCCGCCTGAAAACAGAAAAAGAAAGGAGA
>ERZ841120.141-NODE-141-length-68903-cov-7.361565_pt1 | contig 68903 bp, 57 predicted proteins | sample MGYA00519572_ERZ841120 | MGnify/ENA primary metagenome ERZ841120 (study PRJEB31850, sample SAMEA3708890) | human gut metagenome | biome: human gut; feature: human-associated habitat; material: faeces | place: China | collected 2014 ...
CTTGCATGTGTTAGGCACGCCGCCAGCGTTCGTCCTGAGCCAGGATCAAACTCTCAAAAAATTGTATCTCAACACATCTCTGTGTTAAAACCTAATCTTCTGAAAAATTCGCTCTCAGCAAATTTACTCAAGAATTTTCGTTGGCTTATTTTTCGCTTTCGCTTAAACAATCCATTTTACTTTGTTCAAGGTGCTCTTTTCGTCTTTGCGTTATTCAATTTACAAGGTACCGTTTCGCTTTCCCTCAGCGGGTTAGCTTGCTTATTCTATCACAAGCTGTTCGGTTTGTCAAGCCCTTTTTTCAAGTTTTTTTGATTTTCTTCCGCAGGTCTCGATGCTTTCCGCTCTTTCCTGCTTCCAATCCTCAACTTTTCACTTGTTCAGGTCCTGCGCCCCAAAGCGCTTGCATATAATACACCCCCACTCCCGTTTTGTCAACCCCCTTTTTCATGTTTTTTCGACTTTTTTCTGTTTTGCCGGGAAATTCGTCATATAGCACACCAGTGTCCACAGCACAAGGATTTTCACTGCGTTAAGCTGCGTAAATGCCACTATTGCGCCGACAGCCGTCAAAACAATGATCGCTGTCCCTCTTCTTTTCCCTTTCAGACCTTCTATGCCAACGCTTATTCCTCGGCTCATCGCCGCAAAGAAGCCCAGCGTCATGGCGCAGGCGGCGACGGCATCCATTCTGCCGGACAGCCCCGGTACGCCCACGGACTGCGCCAGCTTTCGGAATCCGTCCGATTGAATGCCTGGCATCTGCCCCGTCGCCAACAGGGCGAATACCGTCGGAATCAGGAATGTGCCGATGCCTATTTTCCAACCGTCTTTGCCATCCGTCTGTTCACCGTCTAATGTTGGAAGCAACAATAATGGAATCAGCTCCCACCGATACCCCCCAGCCGGAACGCCCTGCCATTTCCAACCCTTTAATCCCGCCAGCGCAAACATGCCCAGCAAAATTGCTTCCAGCCAGAAAATCACGTTTCCCGTCCGGTTGGCGTTCTCGCCGCTTTTCCAGGTACTGGCCGCCGCCAATAGCAGCAACGTCAGCCCTATCGCCGGGGTTCCGCTCTCATTGACCCAGCAGCGCTCAGCCAAGGGCATCAGATGTGCCACCAGCAGCATGACATACAGAAACCGCACCCACCGTGGCCCGGTTTTGCCCCACCGGACGGCAAGCATATTCAGGATACCGCATACCGCTCCCGTCAGCGCCGCCCAAGGCCAGGGCGTTTCCGCCGCAATCATCGCTGACGGAGTCATGGCCGCCAGCATCCATGGCCATTGGGCCGCCTTCCGCTGCTTCAATCCGCAATTCCCCTCCTTCCGACTTCAGAACCGGGACCGTTTTCCCCGCAAGGGCCTCCAAAAAGTCCGTCTCCGAAGGATGGGCCCGCAGGTAGGCCGCCGCATCCTCGGTCATCGTCTCGCCATTATATTGATAGACCCCGCAGCCGGGGCGGATGTCCCCCTCCAGTTGGGGCAGGATGTTTCCGGCTCCCGGACCGACAAGCAGCACGTCCGCCGTGTCCAGGAAAATCTCTCCGGCGGTTCCCGCGCGCAACTTCTCCACCGCTTCGGCCCAATTCCCTCCGGTCCCGGCCTGGCCGGTGTCCGTTTCGATTTGGACCTGTCCGTCCTGAATCGCCACCCGGACCACCTCCACCGGGATCAGCTCCGCAGCGTCCTTTCCCTGTCCGGGCAGCAGCCAGAAAGCAAGTAAAATCAGCAATATCCCCCACTTTTTCATATCTGATTTCTCCCGTCCTCCGGACCCAATGCCGGGTCCCGGAACTTTTTTCCTGCCAATCTCCGGCGCAGAATTTCCGGGTCCGAAGCCGTCAGGGGAAGCAAATAAGGTACCCCCAAGCTTTCCAGCCCGGAGAGCCGGATGAGCAGTGCCAGAAATCCCACGCAGACCCCGAACAGGCCCGCACCGGCTCCCAGAATCGCCAGGCCGAACCGCCACAGCCGAACAGCGTTGGCCAAGTCCCGGTTGGGCTGCACAAACCCGCAAACCCCGGCGATGCTCACGGCGATCAGCGCCGCAGGGGAAATTAAATTTGCCTCCACCGCCGCCGTGCCGACGACGATGCCGCCGATGATGGACACGGACTGGCCGATCGCCTGGGGCAGATGGATGCCGGATTCCTGCAGCAATTCAAAGGCAACGAGCAGGCCCAGCACCTCCACAGTTGTCGAAAAAGGCACGCTTTCCTTGCTTTCAATGATGGCCCGAAGCAGGGGTAAGGGAATCATTTCCTGCTGAAACGTTGCCAAAGCGATATAAATTCCCGGCAGAAGCAGGCTCAGGAGCAGAGCGGCGTAGCGCAAAATCCGGATGCAGGAGGCGGAAAGATAATCCATTCCCCGGTCCTCCTGACTGTCCAGCAGGTAGCCCAGGTCCACCGGTACCAGGTAGCCCAGGGGCAGACCGTCCACCAGCAGACCCACCCGGCCCTCCAGAATAGCCTGTGCGAACCGGTCCGGCCGCTCGGTATATTGGAGCAGCGGAAACGCCGTAGACCGGGAGCCGGTAACGTATTCCTGCACCGCTGCCGGAGACAGGAAGCCATCAATGTCAATGGTTTTCAGCCGCTGTTCCATTTTCCGGACCAGTTCCCGGTTGGTGACCCCTTCCAGCCAGACGACACTCACGTTGGTCAGGCTCCGCCGCCCCACAGTGCTTTCGGAAAACCGCAGCTTTGGGGAGCGGAGATGCCGCCGGATGAGGCTGGTATTGGAGCGGACCGTCTCCACGAAGCCATCCTTGGCCCCCTTGACGGTGTTCTCCACCTCCGGCGGGGCGGGCGAACGTTTGTCGGAGGTCTTGGCCTCGAAGGCGATGGCCCCCACCTCCGGAAACAGCACCACGCAGAAGCCGTTGACCAGCTTTTTCGCCGCCGTCTCCGGGTCCGGGCAGGGGTCGGCGACACTGTTATAAATGCCGCCGGAAAGGGCATTTCCATATAATTCCTGCATGGTCGCCCCTCGCAGCTGCTGGGAAATGGGCTTGAATACAAAGTCCGAAATGTCCCCGCCGGAGGTCAGCCCGTCGATGGCATACGTCATCAGCGTGAAATCGCCGCATTGCAGGGGCCGCCGGATAAAGTCCCCCGCCCCGTCGAACAGCGCCGTAATTTCACGGTCCCACATGGTCCTCACCTCGGCAAATAGTCTGCCTGTTTTTCCAGAAACTATCCAATTTTGTTGCAATTCTTTCCGGGGCGTGCTATGATAAGCAGAAACAAGCAAGAACAGGAAGATGTATATGTCTCACACCATTGCCGCCGTATCCACCGGCTCCCAGGTCAGCGCCATCGGCATTCTCCGCCTATCGGGAGAGGACTGTGCGGAAATCGCCGGGAAGGTCTTTCAGCGAAACAACGATGCGCCCCTTTCCGATGCTCCGGACCGGAAGCTGGTGCTGGGGGTCCTCCGGGACCGGGAAGGCCGGGTCATTGACCAGTGTCTGGCAGTGTACACCCGTGGGCCTCACTCCTATACCGGCGAGGACACGGTAGAGATTCAGTGCCACGGCTCCCCGGCGGTACTTTCCGCCGGACTGGAAGCCCTTTTTGCCGCCGGAGCCAGGCCTGCAGGCCGGGGAGAATTCACCAAGCGGGCCTTTCTCCATGGACAGCTGGACCTGACCCAGGCGGAAGCGGTCATTGACTTAATTGAAGCGGAGACTGCCGACGCCGCCGCCAACGCCGCCGGTCAGGTGGGCGGCAGCCTACAAAAGCAGCTTGCCCCGGCCTACGACCTGCTGACGGATATTTGCTCCCATTTTCACGCCGTTCTGGACTACCCGGACGAGGACATTGCGGATTTCCGTCTGGCCGAATACGCCGACGCCCTCCGGACCCAAGCGAAAGCTCTCTATAATTTACTTTCCACTTTTTCTCAGGGACAAATTCTCCGGCAGGGCATTGCCGCCGCCATCGTGGGCAAGCCCAACGTGGGAAAATCCAGTCTCCTGAATCGGCTGGCGGGCTTTGACCGGGCCATCGTCACGGACATCCCCGGTACCACGCGGGATATGGTGGAGGAATCCGTCCGGGTGGGGTCTCTGCGGCTGCGGCTCATGGACACCGCCGGCATCCGGGAAACGGCGGACACCGTGGAAGCCCTGGGGGTGGAGCGGTCCAAAGAAACCGCCCAGCGGGCCGATCTGGTGCTGTTCGTCTGCGACGGCTCCCAGCCCCTCACCGAGGAGGACCGGGAGGCCATGGATCTGGCCCTGGACGCCCCCAATGCCATTGCATTTCTCAACAAAGCAGACCTTGGCCAGGTGGTGGAGCCTGCCGACCTGCCCTTTGACTGGGTGCTGCCCATCTGCGCCAGGGACGGCAGCGGGCTGGAAAGCCTGCCGGAGATTCTGGAAACCCTGTTTGCCGGGTCTGCCCCCTGCGACGGGTCCATTCTCACCAATCCCCGGCAGTACGACGCCATCCGCCGGGCCTATGAAGCCATGCTCTCCTGTATGCAGGGCATGAAGCTGGGCCAGACTCCGGATGCGTTGCTGACCGATCTGGAGGAAGCCATGGCCGCTATGGGCGAAGTCACCGGGGCCACGGTCCGGGAGGACATTACCGCCCGAATTTTTGAACGATTCTGTGTAGGAAAGTGAAATTATGATCTATCTTGACAATTCCGCCACCACCAAGCCCTGCGCCGCCGCCCTGGAAGCCATGACCAACGCCCTGACCGCCCAATGGGGCAACCCCAGCGCCCTGTATGATTTCGGTCTGGATGCGGCGCGGGCATTGCGGACCGCACGGGGCCAGGTGGCCGCCGCCATGGGGGCCGAGCCGGGCCGGGTGTTCTTCACCTCCGGCGGCACGGAGGCCGACAACTGGGCGGTGTTCTCCTCCGCCAAAAAGCTGGGCAAGCGGGGAAAGCACATCATCACCACTGCCGTGGAGCATCACGCCATTCTCAACTGCATGAAGGAGCTGGAAGCCCAGGGGTACACCGTCACCTATTTGCAGCCGGACGGCGAGGGCCGCATTTCTCTGGATGCCCTGTCCCAGGCCTTGACCAGGGACACGATCCTGGTGTCCATTATGATGGTCAACAATGAGACCGGGGCCGCAATGCCCATTGCTCAGATGGCGAAGCTGGTCCACCGGGTCTGCCCGGAGGCCATTTTCCATACGGATGCGGTCCAGGGCTTCCTGAAAGTCCCCTTCCAGGCAAAAAGTCTGGGGGCGGACCTCATCAGCGTATCCTCCCACAAAATCCACGGCCCCAAAGGGGCGGGAGCCTTGTACATCAGCCCCCGGCTGAAGTCTTTTCCGGCGCTGCTTCTGGGCGGCGGTCAGGAAGGGGGATTCCGCAGCGGCACGGAGGGGACCCCGGCCATTTTCGGCTTCGCCGCCGCCTGTGCCGTGGGCCAAGCCACATTCCGGGAGGATATTGCCCGGGAAAAGGCCCTGCTGGACCGGCTGGTGACGGAAATCTCGGCGCTGGACGGGCTGTACATCAACGGCTGCCATGAGGCCCCCCACATTCTCTCCCTGTCCGTGCCGGGCGTGCCTACCCAGAACACCATCAACATTTTGCAGGACAAGGGCATCTGCGTTTCCGCCGGGTCCGCCTGCGCCAAGGGCCACCGGAGCCATGTGCTGACGGCCATGAGTCTCTCCCCGGAGCGGATGGACGGCTCGTTCCGGGTGTCCCTGTGCCGGGACACCACCTGGGAGGAGCTGGAAGTGCTGCTCGACACTCTGAAAAACGACATTCTCCCAAGGAGGCGCTAAGCATGGACCGGAGAAAAGCGTTCCAAATTGGCGCCCCGGTGCTGGCCCTGTGCGCCGTCATTTTGTCTCTGCTGCCCAACGGCATGGGCATGGTCTTTCTGGGAGAAACCAGCCCTATTCAGTACATTGTCAGCCCCTGCCCCATTCTGAGCCTTACCGCCGTGGGCTACGGGATGCCCTTCCCCTTCCTGTCGGCGGTACTGGCGATCATCCTGGTGATTCTGGGCGTTCTGGGTCTCTTTCTGGACCGGCCCGGCCTCCGGGGCGCTCAGTTCTATCTTTCCCTGCTGGCCTTCCTGCTCTCCACCTGCATCCCGGTCTTTTCCCTGACCGGGAGCCTCCAATGCACCTGGGTCAGCATCGTCTATTGTGTTCTTTTGCTGCTTCATTTCCTTGCGGCAGTGTTCCTGCGGAAATAAAAAAATCGGGCCGGCTGCATTTGCAGTCGGCCCGAACTTCTTTGATTTAATAAGCGATGCCCCAGTAGATCATCTTCTTGGCAGGCTTTCCGCAGATGGCGCAGGTGTCGCCCAGATGCTCCTGATGGAAGGGGATGCACCGGGAGGACATCCCGCCCTCCTCCTTCATGCGGACCTCGCAGGCTTCGTCGCCGCACCACATGGTCTTGATAAAGCCGCCATGCTCCTGCTGCAAGGCCTTGGCCTCCTCCAGAGAGGAAGCGGCATAGATATGGGCCTCCAGGTCCTTCTTTGCCTTCTCGTACATACCCGCATGGACCAGAGCCAGCTGCTCGGCTACGGCCTTTTCCAGATCCTCCAAACGGACGGTGGTCTTTTCTCCGTCGTTCCGGCGGACCAGGATGCACTGATCGTTCTCCAGATCGCGGGGGCCGCACTCCACCCGCACCGGCACGCCCTTCATCTCATACTGAGCGCACTTCCAGCCCATGGAGTTATCGGAATCGTCCACCTTCACCCGGAAACCGGCCTCTTTCAGGCGGCTTTCCAGCTTGGCGGCGGCTTCCAGCACGCCGGGCTTATGCTGAGCAATGGGCAAAATAATGACCTGAATGGGGGCAATCTTCGGGGGCAAAACCAGACCGTTGTTGTCGCCGTGGGCCATGATGACCGCACCGATCATCCGGGTAGTGCTGCCCCAGGAGGTCTGGAAGGGGTACTGGATCTTGTTGTCCCGGCCGGTGAAGGTCACGTCGTAAGCACGGGAGAATTTGTCGCCGAAGTAATGGGAAGTAGCCCCCTGCAGGGCCTTGTGGTCCTTCATCATGCACTCCACGGTGTAGGTGGCTTCCGCACCGGCGAACTTTTCCTTATCGGTCTTGCGGCCGGGAATGACGGGGATGGCCAGGGTGTTCTCGAAGAAATCGGCATAGCAGTTCAGCTGCTGCTCGGTCTCGGCCTGGGCCTCCTCGGCGGTCTCGTGGATGGTATGTCCCTCCTGCCACCAGAATTCCCGGGAACGCAGGAAGGGCCGGGTGGTCTTTTCCCAACGGACCACGCTGCACCACTGGTTATAGAGCATGGGCAGCTCCCGATAGGAGTGCAGCACGTTGGACCAATGATCGCAGAACATGGTCTCGGAGGTGGGCCGGAAGGCCAGCCGCTCCTCCAGCTTCTCATTGCCGCCCATAGTGACCCAGGCCACTTCCGGGGCGAAGCCGTTCACCAACTCCCCTTCCTTCTTCAGAAGGCTCTCAGGGATCAGAGCGGGCATAGCCACATTCACGTGGCCCGTTTTTTTGAAGGCAGCGTCCATGATGGACTGCATATTCTCCCAGATGGCGTAGCCGTAGGGCCGCAGGATGGTGAAGCCCTTCACGCTGGAATACTCCACCAGCTCCGCCTTCCGGCAAATATCCGTGTACCACTGAGCAAAATCCACGTCCATGTCCGTGATCTGCTCGACCTTTTTTTCCTTTGCCATAGCAATTCCTTCCTCTCGGAATTTTTCCTAAAATATACTCGGATATTATATCACAACTGTCAAGCGGATTTCCACCCTTTTCGATTGATTTCCGATTGTATTTCTTTCCGGTATCTGCTATACTAAGAAAAAAAGAATTCGAGGATACCGCCATGAAATCCATTCGAGAGATCTATAAAATCGGCAAAGGCCCTTCCTCCTCCCATACCATGGGTCCGGAGCGGGCGGCCCGTCTCTTCAAGAAGGACCACCCGGAAGCCGACGGCTTCAAGGTCATACTCTACGGCTCCCTGAGCAAGACCGGCGTGGGCCACGGCACGGACCGGGTGCTGCGGGAGGTCCTCTCTCCCCTGCCCACGGAGATCGTGTTCTCCAAGGAGAATCTGAAGGACGCCCACCCCAACACCATGGACTTTTTCGCCTATAAAGATGGAAAAGAGCTGGCCAGCCTGCGGGTGGCCTCCATCGGCGGCGGGGACATCCGTATTCCCGGCCGGGAGGACGTGGAGGGACCGGACATTTATCTGGAAAACACCTTTGCGGAAATTGCAGACCTGTGCAAATGGCGCTATATGACCCGGCTCAGCGACTATGTGGAATTATACGAAGGCCCGGAGATCTGGGACTTCCTGCAAACGGTCTGGGACACCATGAAGGCCTCCATTGACGCCGGTCTTTCCACCACCGGCATCCTGCCCGGCGGGCTGGGAGTCCAGCGGAAGGCCCGGTTCCTGCTGGACCAGCAGCGGTCCGGAGAGGCGGCCCCCCTGCGGGAGTGCCGCATCATCAGCGCCTACGCCTACGCCGTGGCCGAGCAGAACGCCGACAACGGCACCATCGTCACCGCCCCCACCTGTGGGGCCTGCGGCGTACTTCCGGCAGTACTGCAGTATTTCCAGGAGACCCAGCACGCCGACGATTCCGTCATTCTCAAAGGGCTGGCCACGGCGGGCATCATCGGCAGCGTCACCAAACGCAACGCCTCCATTTCCGGAGCCGAGTGCGGCTGTCAGGCGGAAATCGGCACGGCCTGCGCCATGGCGGCGGCGGCCCTGGCAGAATTGTACGGCCTGACCTTGGACCAGGTGGAATATGCGGCGGAGATCGCCATGGAGCATAGCCTGGGCCTCACCTGCGACCCCATTTGCGGTCTGGTGCAGATCCCCTGCATCGAGCGCAACGCCGTGGCTGCCATGCGGGCCATGAATGCCTGCAACCTGAGCTATCTGCTCTGCGGCAGCCGGAACATCAGCTACGATATGGTCTGCCGGGCTATGTACGACACCGGCCTGAACCTGAGCCACCAGTACAAAGAAACCAGCGAGGGCGGCCTTGCCCGGATGTACGACCGGCGCAGCACCCCCGCCAAGCCCTGGCGCTAAGATATTTGCAGAAAAGTGGCTTTGGTCGGTCCTGCGCCGCTTGATTTTGAATCTTCCTTGCAGAATGGACATGAACCGCCCCACGGTCTTGATGTCAGAATGAGAGACGGACAGGCTTTGCCGCGCCAGTCCGGAAATAAAAAAACACCGCTGTGACCTCTCAACGAGATCACAGCGGCAAAGTTTGGTGCCGGTGGCCGGACTCGAACCGGCACGCCATCGCTGGCGGTGGATTTTGAGTCCACTACGTCTACCATTCCATCACACCGGCGTTTACCGGTCCATTATAACTGAACCGGCGAAAAAATGCAAGAGAAATTTTCTCAAATTTCCAAATATCCGCAAAGGACCTTCAAAGTATTGTACACGCCCTCGATGTGGCTGCGCTCGTAGCCGTGACTGGCGTAGACCCCTGCGCCGATGAGGCCGTGGGCCACGTCGTAGCCTGCCCGCAATGTGGCCTCCACATCAGAGCCATAGTGGGGGTACACGTCCACGGCGTAATCCGCCCCGGTCTTTTTGGCGGCATCGATGAGTTTGCCCACCACTTCATAGCTGTACGGGCCGCCGGAATCCTTAGCGCAGATGGAAACCTGCCGCTCGGTGCAGCTCAGTCCATTGCCCACGCAGCCCATGTCCACAGAAATGGCCTCGGTCACGTCGTCAGGAATAGAGGCGGAGCCGCCGTGGCCCACTTCCTCATAGACCGTCACATAGACGTAGGTATGCCGGGGCAGCTTCACGCCCATGTCCTTCAAATACCGGGCAAAGCCCAGCAGGATGCCCACAGACAGCTTGTCGTCCAGGAACCGGCTTTTCAGATAGCCGCTCTCGGTCCGGCGGGTCCGGGGGTCAAAGCAGACCATATCCCCGGTCTCGATGCCAAGGGCCTTGGTGTCGGCGGCGGAATTCACATTCTCGTCCAGCACCACCTCCGTGGTGTCGAAGCTGCGCTGGGTAGTGGAAAAGTCGCCGTTCACATGAATGGAAGCGTTGCATAGCTGCAAGGTTCCCTCGTACACCCGGCCGTCCCGGGTGTAAACACGGACGTTCTCCGTCTCGCCGTTGTTGGCGTTCATGCCGCCCAGAGCCGTCAGCCGCAGTCGGCCGTTGCTCTTGACCTCCGCCACCATGCCGCCCAGGGTGTCCGTATGGGCCGCCAGCAGTAAGCCCTGGCCTTCACCACCCAGGTCCACCAGCACACCGCCCTTTTTCGTCATTTTCACCGGATAGCCCATGGTCTCAAAGGAATCCTTCACCCAGGCGGCGGCTTTCGCCGTGAAGCCCGTAGGCGAGTCGATGGCCAGCAGGGCCGCAGCCTGGTCCCAGGCAATATCCGCATATTTCCGATCCAGCATTTTCTTAAATCCTCCTAAAAAATCGTGTAATACCATACGGCCAGAATTTCACGCAGGAAATAGTCCACAAATAAGTAGGCTTTGGTCGTCTTTGCAGGGATGCCCACCGGCTCCACTCCCTGCTGCCGGGCGAACAGCCCTGCCCGATAGAGGTGGTACTCACTGGTGACGATGCCCAGTTTGTCCACGTCCTCTCCGGTGCGCTGTCGAATGAGCGCCCGGGAATATTCGATGTTTTCCCGGGTATTCCGGGCCTGGTCCTCGACCCAGACCCGCTCCGGGGCGATGCCCATGGCGGTCAGTTCCCGGTAGATGCACTCCCCTTCCGAAATGTCCTCCCACTTGCCCCGGGTGCCGGTGCCGATGGCCACAGCCTCCGGGTGGGCCACCAGATACGCATAGGCCGCCTGGATCCGGTCCCTGAGCGACGTGGACGGGACCGTGCCGTTGACCCCGGCCCCCAGCACCAGAATGTACTTGCAGTCGGCATCGGCATTTCCGCCAGCGGCCCGGAGAATGCACTGCCCCGCCCAAATTGCGGCGGCCAAGCCCAAAGTCAGAATACAGATCAGCACCCGCCGGACATTCCGGGCGGCTTTCGGCTTCTTCTGTGCCCAGCGGTGCAGGGCCAGAAATGCCGCCAGCACGCAGCCCAGGACGAACACGCAAAGGCCGATGACCTTTCCGATGGGCGAAAAAATCAGAAGCAGCACTCCCGCCAATCCCAGGGCGGCAGCGGCTGCCCAAAGCAGTTTTTCCATAGTCGCCTCCTTTTTTTGCTATTCTACCACGTCCGTATGCAAAATGCAACTGTCTCCCGGAATGATCCTCTTTTTTCCCTGTTGACATGGCCGGTTTTCGGTGGTATTATTTAGAAAATTTCATAGAAAAGCGACGACGAAGACGGAGCTGGCGAAAGTGCCATACAGAGAGCCGGGGGCGGTGGAAGCCCGGCAGGAAACGCCATGTCTCCCATCCCTTCCGAGCCGAGGCCCCCAAAGTTGTAAAAAGGAATCCAACCGGTAGGGACTTCCGCGCAGGCTGCGTCAGTGCCTAGGGCTTGTTGGAGTCTGAAAAGAGTGGTACGGGAAACCGTACAATTTGAGTGGTACCGCGGGTTTGCCCCGTCTCAAAGCAATTTGAGACGGGGCTTATTTTTATTCTCAGGAGGCTATTTTATGAAACTGTCCAGGCGCAATATGCAGACCGTGAGCTTCATGCTCTTTTCCCTGTTCTTCGGAGCGGGGAACCTGATCTTCCCGCCCTTTCTGGGGCAAAATGCGGGAACTGCCGCCCCGGCGGCCATGATCGGCTTTCTCGTCACGGCGGTCCTTCTGCCGGTGCTGGGGGTCATCGTGGTGGCCCGGTTCGACGGGCTGGACAAGCTGGCGGGCCATGTGGGCAAAAGATTCTCCCTGGTGTTCACCCTGCTCATTTACCTCTCCATCGGGCCGGGCCTGGGCATCCCCAGAGCCGCCTCCGTGCCTTTTGAAATGGCCGTAGCCCCCTATCTGCCGGAGTCGGCCAACGTGCGGCTCTTTCTGCTGCTCTATTCCCTGGTATTTTTCCTGGCAGCCCTGTGGCTGTGCCTGAATCCGGGGAAACTGGTGAAGCGCATCGGCAATTTCCTGACCCCTTCCCTACTGCTCCTGCTGCTGTTTCTCTTTGTCAGCTTCCTGTTCCGGGGAGAGCGGGCCTTCGCCGCTCCTCAGCGTGCGTACGCTTCTGCCCCTCTGCTCCGGGGCTTTGCGGAGGGCTATCAGACCATGGACACCATCGCCGCCCTGAATTTCGGTCTGGTCATCGCCACTACGCTGACCAATTTCGGCCTTTCGGAAAAGCGGGACCAGCTGCGCCATACGGTCCGGGCGGGACTGCTGGCCGGAGGCATCCTGGCGCTGGTATACCTGGCCCTGGGCTATATGGGAATGTGTTCCTCCGGGGTCTATCCGGTCCAGGAAAACGGCGCCTGGACCCTCCGGTGCATCGTCTATCAGCTGTTCGGTGCGCCCGGCGCCGTGCTGTTGGCGGCCATCTTCACCCTGGCCTGCCTGACCACCTGCGTGGGGCTCATCAACTCCATTTCTCAGTATTTTTCTACCCTGTTCCGGTTCTTCGGCTACCGGCAGTGGGTCTACTGCATCACCGCCGGGGCGTTTCTCATCTGCAACCTGGGCCTGACCACCATCCTGAAAATCTCCATTCCCATCCTCAACGCCATTTACCCGGTGGCCATTCTGCTGATTTTGCTGGGCCTGAGCCATGGACTTTGGAAGGGCAACGCCCTGGTGTACCCCCTTGCTGCCGGGGCCACCGGCTGCGTCAGTCTGGTCTATGCCCTCTATGAAGCCGGGATTCCCCTGGGAGCCGTAGGAAATTTATTTGAACATCTGCCCCTCTTTGACCAGGGCTTCGGCTGGCTCTGGGCGGCCTTGCTGGCCATCCCGGTCAGTCTGGTTGGGAATGCCATGCAAAAGCGGAAAAATCATGTTTGACAGTCTCCCCCGGTGGGGCGGAAAAATTCCGCTCTGCCGGGGATTTTCTGTTGCATTTTGGAATCACCCGTGCTATACTTTCCAAACAAGTTGTATGTGCAATTACTTAGTTGTAGCTACAACAAAGAGAGGACGTTGGAAACCATGGAGCATCCTGCCCGAAAGATCACCAAGATTGCCCGGGAAACGGAGCGGCTGGTGCTGCTGGCCATGCGGGGCGAACACATCGGCACGGCGGAAATCGACTGCATCCACGCCGTCCGCCATCACCCCGGCATCACCCAGACGGAGCTGGCCGCCGCCCTGAACACCGACAAGCCCGCCATCGCCCGCCGGACCGCCAGTCTGGAGCGGAAGGGCTATCTGCGCCGGGAACCGAACCCTGCCGACGGCCGCAGTCAGCTGCTCTACCCCACGGACCAGGCTCAGAACCTCCGCAACGCCAAAGCCGCCTCGGAGGACGCTTTTTACGAGTATCTTCTGTCCGGGCTGGACCAGGGGGACCGGGAGAAATTTCTGGAGCTGCTGGATATTCTCTACCGCCGCTCCAAGGAGGAAAGCCGCAGCGGCTTCCCCCATGTGAGCGCCATTCTGGAGGCATCAGATCGTGAAAAAGCATGAATTTCGCCCGGACAGCATCGGGGCCTACTTCCGGGCCGAATGGCTGCCCCTGACCTTCGTCACCTTGTCGGGCCTGGTGTACAACATTGGTCTGCTGGCCGGTCCCTGGTATGAGGGCAAGCTGGCCCAGTGCCTTTCAGACATTCTGCAAGGCTACGAGACTGCCGGGGCCATGGCGGTGCTGGTGGGCGCTTATGTTCTTGTGACGCTGCTGGTCCAGTCCGCCCGATTTGTGAAGCGGTTCTATGTGCGCCGGTTCGCCAACAACATCAACCGTCGGATGAAGGGCGTTCTGTACGCCAATCTGGTCCGGCAGAGCCGCAGCACCCTGGGAAAGGAAGGCTCCGGCGAGCTGATGACCAAGGCCATTTCCGACGTGGACGACTGCGCCGAGGGAATGCGGAAATTCACCACGGAATTTTTTGATACCGGCGTGGCTCTGGTGGGCTATGTGGTCATGCTGCTACTTTACGACTGGCGGCTGGCCCTGATGTGCATGATCTTCCCGCCGGTGTCCTACATCTGCGCTCAGAAAATGAAAAAACTGGTCCAGCGGTCCGGGGCCGCTTACAAAAAGGCCGCCTCCGGCCTCAGCACCGCCACCTTAGACCGGGCGAAAAACGCCGTCACCTACCGGGTCTACGGCTGCGAGGAGGCCCAGGAGGGCCGGTACGAGGACGCTTTGGACAGCTATGAGCGGACCGCCGTCCGGGCCAACGTCTGGCAGTCGGCTCTGCCGCCCCTGTACCTGGCGGTATCCAATCTCAGCGTGATCTTCATTCTCTATTTCGGCGGGAAAAACGTGCTGGGCAGCGGCTGGCAGGCCTGGGACATCGCGGCCTTTACCACGTTCCTGTCCTGCTTCGTGAAGATGGCCACCAAGTCCTCCAAGACCGCCAAGCTGTTCAACTCCGTCCAGCGGGCGGAGGTCTCCTGGAAGCGCATCAAGCCCCTGATGAAGGCCCCGGAGGCCCTGCCGAAGCTGAACATTCCCGACGGGGAACCTCTGGAAGTCAAGGGTGTTTCCTTCGCCTATCCCGGCTGTGAGCCTACCTTCCAGAATTTGACCTTCTCCGCCAAGCCCGGCGACATCATCGGCATCACCGGCCCCGTGGCCTGCGGAAAATCCACCCTGGGCCGGATGTTCCTGTGCGAGGAGCCTTATTCCGGCTCCATCCGGCTGGGGAACCGGGAGCTTTCCGGCCTGACGGCACGGGAAATTTCTGAGCGCATCGGCTATCTGGGCCATGACCCGGAGCTGTGGAACGACACCGTAAAGGCCAACGTGCTTTGCGGTGAAACTGCCGACCCTATGGCGGCTCTTTCCCTGACGGCCATGGACAAGGAGGTCCGCTCCATGGAACAGGGGGTGAACACCATGGTGGGCAGCAGCGGCGTGCGGCTGTCCGGCGGTCAGGCCCAACGCCTGGCTCTGGCCCGGACCCTGGCTCATCCCCGTCCGGTGCTGATTCTGGACGACCCCTTCTCCGCTCTGGACCGGCCCACGGAGGATGTGGTCTTTGCGGACCTGAAAGCATACGCCAAGGACAAAATCGTCCTGCTTATTTCTCACCGGCTTTATCACTTCCCGGAAATGAAGGAAATTCTCTTCCTGGAGGACGGAAATATTACCGCCGGGACCCACGAGGCGCTGCTTTCAGGCAATGCCGCTTACCGGAATCTCTATGAAAGTCAGACAGGAGGTGCGGACCATGCGTAAACCCACCAACGGCGTATTTGCCGCCGTATTGGATGCCGCCAAGGAACACAAGCTGCTCAGCATCGGCACCGTTCTCTGCGCCGCAGCCTCGGTGCTGGCCACTTTGCTGCCGCCGCTGCTCTTGGGGCGCATCGTGGACGACCTGACCGGCGGACTTTCCCTGTCCCTGGCCGCCATTCTCTGCTATTTTGTTTCTCTGGCCCTGGGCGGCATCCTCAATTCCGCACAGGAGACCCTGCTGGAAATATTCGGCCAGAAAATGACCCACGCCCTCCGGTCCGAAATGTCCCGGAAGCTGACCCATCTCCCCGCCGCCGCCCTGGCCGCTCAGGACCCCGGTCAAATTGCTGCCCGGTTCTCCGGCGATGTGGACACGGTGGAGGCCCTGTTCACCTCCGGCGTTATTTCCATGGCGGCGGATGCCTGCCGCATTCTCTCCATTTTCGTGGTCATCGCCATCAAGAATACCGGTCTGGCCCTGGTCCTGCTGCTGGTCCTGCCGCTGCTGACCCTGTTCACCCGGCACGTTCAGAAGCGGATGCTCTCGGCCCAGCTGGCAAACCGGAAGGCCGTGGCCTCCATCTCCGGTCAGGTGCCGGAGACCATCCACAACATCCGCACCATTCATGCCCTGGGTCTGGAGGATTACATGGAGCGGCGCTATGACCGTTCCATTGGGGAAAGCTACGCCGCCGTGGAGAAAACCAACTTCTACGATGCCATTTACTCTCCCGTAGTGCTGATTCTGGATGCCGCCGTGGTGGGCCTCGTTATGCTGCTCTCCGCCACCGGCAACGCAACAGTATTGCAGCTGTTCGGAATGTCCGTAGGCACCGCCGTGACCATGATCGACTACATCAGCCGGATCTTCACGCCGATTGAGACCCTGGGCATGGAGATTCAGACCATACAGTCCGCCATGGCCGGCGTGAGGCGTATCGATGCTTTCCTCGCTCAGCCGGAGCGGGACATCCCCGCCCAGCGCTCCTGCCCCCGTGGGGATGTGGAGCTTTCCCATGTGACCTTCGGCTACGATCAGCGGACCGTTCTTTCGGGCCTGTCCTTCACGGTGAAGGCCGGGGAGCAGGTCACGCTGGTGGGCCGTACCGGTGCCGGAAAAAGCACCGTGTTCCGGCTGCTGCTGGGCCTGTACCATCCCCAGGAAGGCAGCCTGACCATCGGCGGCGTGGACGTTTCTCAGATTCCCGACCAGGAGCGCCGGAAGTGCATCGGCTGCGTGGAGCAGCACTTCTCCCGTGTTCCGGGGACCGTGCTGGAGCAAATTACGCTCTCCGACCCGCAAATCACAAGAGAAATGGCAGAAACTGCCGCAAAACTGGCCGGTCTGGACGCCGTTATCCGCAGCTTTCCCCAAGGCTATGACACCCCCTGCACGGATTCCATGTTCTCCCAGGGCGAATGGCAGCTTCTCTCCATTGCCCGGGCCGCTGCCGCCGACCCCGGCGTGCTGCTGCTGGACGAGATCACCGCCAACCTGGATGCAGACACGGAAGCCCGGGTCATGGAAGCCCTGCGCCGGGCCTCGGAAGGCCGGACCGTGCTCTCCATCTCCCACCGAATTTACGAAAGCCTCGGCGGCCGGGTCATCGAGATCCATCCTATCCCGGCATAAAGGCCGGATATCCCCCATTTTTCTTGACAACCGTGGGAAAACAGAGTATCATGGTAGAAAACAAACATTTCAGTGTCCCGGTCCGCCGAAAAAGCCTCCGGGGAGAATAGAGAATCCGGTGCGAATCCGGAGCGGTACCGCCACTGTAAGTGCGGAGGTCCCGGCAATGGCGAAAGCCGGTCATTGGAGCGATCCGAGAAGGCCCAGCCGGGACTTTGGATGCACAAGTCAGGAGACCTGCTGAAATGGTTCCCCGCCGAAAGCGGGGCGGCTTCTGCCAGCAGAAAAATCGGCTGCGGCGATCTTTTGGGATCGCCGCAGCTTTTTGTTTCAGGAGGCATCTATGGATCGAATCTTACTTTCCGGGGTCAGCAGCGGCTGCGGCAAAACCACGATGGTCTGCGGCATCTTGCAGGCGTTGGTCAACCGGGGGCTCCGGGTAGGGGCCTTCAAATGCGGGCCGGATTACATCGACCCCATGTTCCACAGCCGCATCATCGGAGCAAAGAGCGCCAATCTGGACCTGCACTTCTTTTCGGAGAACACCCTCCGGTACTTGCTGGCAAAAAACGCCGCCGACCGGGACATAAGCATCATTGAAGGGGTCATGGGCTATTACGACGGTTTGGGTCTGACCTCCACAAAAGCCAGCTCCTATGAGGTGGCCCAGGTCACGGATTCGCCGGTGGTGCTGGTGGTCAACGCAAAAGGGGCTTCCCTTTCCGTGCTGGCGGTCATTCAGGGATTTCTGAATTTTGCGCCCAAGTCCAACATCCGGGGAGTCCTGCTGAATCAATGCTCTCCCATGGCCTACTCCGCCCTGTCCAAGGCCATTGAAGATCGGCTGGGCATCTTTTGTTACGGCTATCTCCCAAAAATGGAAAATTGCTCCCTGGAAAGCAGACATCTGGGGCTGGTGACGGCGGACGAAGTGACGGATTTGAAGGAAAAAATGTCCGCTTTGGCTGCACAGGTGGAAAAAACCGTAGACTTGGACGGTCTGCTGGCTCTAAGCCGGACGGCGCCGGATTTGGCGTACAACCCCATCGAGCTGCCCCGGCGGGAGCCGGTCCGCATTGCCGTGGCACGGGACCGGGCCTTCTGCTTTTACTATGAGGATTCTCTGGAAGCCATCCGGGAAATGGGCGGGGAGATCGTCGAATTCAGTCCCTTGAAGGATTCCGCCCTGCCGGAGCATATTCAGGGCCTTTATCTGGGCGGCGGCTATCCGGAATTGTACGCCCAGGCCCTCAGCGAAAACGCATCCATGCGCTCGTCCATAAAAAGCGCTCTGGAAAGTGGCCTTCCCTGCATTGCCGAGTGCGGCGGATTCATGTATCTGACGGAAAAAATCGGAGATTTTCCCATGGTGGGCTTTCTGCCGGGGACATGCTTTGATACCGGCAAGCTGACCCGGTTCGGCTATGTGACCCTCCGGGCCAAGCAAGAGAATCTGCTCTGCCCCACCGGAGAGGAAATTCCCGCCCATGAATTTCATCATTGGGACTGCACCGCCCCCGGAGCCGCCTTCACCGCCAGGAAAGCCAACGGCCGCAGTTGGGACTGCGCCGTAGCCACGGACCGACTCTACGCCGGATACCCCCACTTTCATTTTTACGCCAATCCGGGCTTTCTCGTCCGGTTCTACGATACCTGTGTAAAGGAGAAATACCGCCATGTTTGAAAATATCAAGCCCATGGACATTGAAAAGCGCAGCTTTGCCATTATCACCGAGCTGCTGGGGGACACCCAGCTGGACCCGGAAAACGAACTGGTCATCAAGCGGGTCATCCACACCACCGCCGACTTTGACTATGTGGAGAATCTGGTGTTCTCCCCCCACGCCGTGGGCAAGGGCATTGCCGCCCTGCGGGAGGGCTGCGACATCGTGACCGATACCCAAATGGCCAAGGCGGGCATCAACAAGACCATTCTGGGCCGTCTGGGGGGTGAAGTTCACTGCTTCATGTCCGACCCGGACGTGGCCGCCGAGGCAAAGGAGCGGGGCGTGACCCGGGCCATCGTGTCCATGGAGCGGGCGGCGCAGCTTTCCAAGCCCTGCGTGTTTGCCATCGGCAACGCCCCCACGGCCCTGATTTCCCTGCACGAACTCATGGAAGCCGGGAAACTGGACCCGGCGCTCATCATCGGCGTGCCGGTGGGCTTCGTGAACGTGGTGGAAAGCAAGGAACTGTTCCTGGATTCCCCGGTGCCCCACATCATCGCCCGTGGCCGGAAGGGCGGCAGCAACGTGGCCGCCGCCATCTGCAACGCCATGCTCTACCAGATCATGCGCTGATGGAACAGTACATCGAAAAAGACGGCAAGCGCCTGCGGCTGGGCTACACCACCGGCTCCTGCGCCGCCGCTGCGGCAAAAGCCGCCGCCTGGATGCTGCTGACCGGCCGGGAAAAGACCAATATCACCTTGGACACCCCCAAGGACATCCGGCTGGACCTGCCGGTTCTGGAAATCACCCGCAGCGCAGAGCAGGTCTCCTGCGCCATTGAAAAGGACGGCGGAGACGACCCGGACATCACCAAAGGCACCCTGATCTTCGCCACCGTCACCCGGTCCGGGAACAGCGGCGTGGACATTGACGGCGGCATCGGTATTGGCCGGGTCACAAAACGGGGCCTGGACCAGCCCGTTGGCAACGCCGCCATCAACTCCGTACCCCGGAAAATGATCCGTGAAAACGTGGAGGAAGTCATGGCCCTGGCGGACTACAAGGGCGGCCTGAAAGTCGTCATTTCCGCCCCGGAGGGCGAAATTCTGGCCCAAAAAACCTTCAATCCCCGGCTGGGCATTGTGGGCGGCATTTCCATTCTGGGTACCACCGGCATTGTGGAGCCCATGAGCGAAAAGGCTCTGGTGGACACGATTCGTGTAGAATTGCGCCAGCGCCGGGCCGCCGGGAAAGAATACGCCCTGCTGACCCCCGGCAATTACGGCTCGGATTTCATCCGGCAGGAATTGGGGCTGGACATGAACCTCGCCGTGCAGGTGTCAAATTTCCTGGGGGATGGCCTGGACCTGTGCCGGGAATTGGGCTTCCGGGGGGCACTGCTGGTGGGCCACATCGGCAAGCTGGTAAAAGTGGCCGGTGGCATGCTGAACACTCACTCCAAATACGGAGACTGCCGGATGGAAATTCTCTCCGCCCACGCAGCCGCCGCCGGAGCGGATGCGGAAACGGTCCGGGAAATGCTGGACTGCGCCGCCTGTGACGATGCGGTCCGTATCCTCCGGGAAAAGGGCCTGGACCGGGAGGCTCTGGGCCGGGTCACGGAGAAAATTTCTTTTCACCTGAACCACCGGGCGGAGCCTATGGAAGTGGGCGTTCTCATGTTTTCCAAAGAATACGGCATTCTGGGCCGCAGCGATAACGAAGAGACACTCTTGAAAAAAATCATGGAGGAACGATAAATATGGTACATTTTGTGGGCGCCGGCAGCGGCGCAGTGGACCTCATCACCGTCCGGGGGGCAAAACTCCTGAGCGAATGCGACGTGGTCATTTATGCCGGGAGCCTGGTGAACCCGGACCTGCTGTCCTATTGCAAAAAGGACTGCAAAATCTACAACAGCGCCACCATGACCCTGGAGCAGGTCATTGCTGCCATTGTGGAAGCGGAGGCCGCCGGAAAAACCACCGTCCGGCTCCACACCGGCGATTCCAGTATTTACGGAGCCGTCCGGGAGCAGTTCGACGAACTGGACAAGCGGGGCATTGCCTACGACGTCTGCCCCGGCGTCAGCGCCTTCTGCGGTGCCGCCGCCTCCCTGAAAACCGAGTACACCCTGCCGGACGTAAGCCAGACGGTCATCATTACCCGGGCCCCCGGCCGGACCCCCGTTCCGGAAAAGCAGTCCATCCGGGCTTTGGCCGCCCATGGTGCCACCATGGTCCTGTTCCTCAGCACCGGCCTGACGGAGAATCTGCAGGCGGAGCTTCTGGCCGGTGGGTATGCCGGTTCCACCCCCGTGGCCGTGGTGTATAAGGCCACCTGGCCGGAGGAAAAAATCTTCCGTTGCACCGTGGACACCCTCCACAAGACCGTCACGGAGAATGGCCTGACGAAAACCAGCCTCATCATCGTGGGCGACTGCATGGGAGACAAATATCTCCGCTCCCTGCTCTACCACCCCGGATTCACCACCGAATTCCGGGAGGCCACGGAATGAACATTGCCCTGTTCGCTTACAGCCGTCAGGGCTGCGTCACTGCCCGGCGGGTGCTGGCCTGCTTCCCGGAGGACACTGTTCACCCCTACACCATGGAGCGGTTTGCAGAGCCGGGGTTCGGCTCCATCCAACGCCCCGCCAGGGATTTTTACGGTCCCCTGTTTCAGGACCACCAGGCTCTCATCTTCATCAGCAGCGTTGGTTTAGCGGTCCGGGAAATCGCTCCGCATCTGCGCAGCAAGGCCACGGACCCGGCGGTCATCGTCCTGGACGAGTTGGGGCATTTCGTCATTCCGGTACTGTCCGGCCACATCGGCGGGGCCAACGATATGGCAAAGAAAATCGCAGAAAGCTTGGGTTCCGCCCCCGTCATTACCACTGCCACGGACATCAACGGCCGTTTTTCCGTGGATGCCTGGGCCACGAAGCAGGGCTGCGCCCTTTCCAGTCTGAGCGCTGCGAAAGCCGTGTCCGCCGCCGTACTGGAGGGGGACGTGCCCCTCTGCACCCCCTTCCCCATCGTTACGGCCCTGCCGAAGGGGCTGTGCCTGGGCAATTCCGGGAAAGTGGGCATCCTGCTGGACTGGAAAAAAACATCGCCCTTTGAGACGACTTTGCGGCTGACCCCGAAAATTCTACACCTGGGCATCGGCTGCCGGAAAGGCACACCGAAGGAGGCCATTTCCGGGGCCGTGGAGGCCGTTTTGTCCGAAAATCAAATTGACCGGAAGGCCGTCAAATGCTGCGCCTCCATCGATTTGAAAGCTCAGGAGGCGGGGCTGCTGGACTTCTGCCGGGAGGCAGGTCTGCCCGTAGAATTTTATTCCGCAGAACAATTAAACGGCGTCCCCGGTGACTTCACCCCATCCGCCTTCGTCCGCTCCGTCACCGGGGTGGACAACGTGTGCGAGCGGGCGGCGCTGCTGGGCGCGGAGACGCTTATCATCAAAAAAACCGCAAAGGACGGCGTGACCGTGGCCCTGGCGGCAGAGCATTGGGAGGTTTCGTTTTGAGCAAGCTGTTTGTAGTGGGCATTGGCCCCGGGAACTATGAAAATATGACCATTCGGGCGGATAACGCCCTGAAAAATGCCCAAATTATCGTGGGCTATACCGTGTATGTGGACCTGGTGAAGGGACGCTACCCCGGCAAGGAATTTCTGACCACCCCCATGACCCGGGAGACCGTCCGCTGCCAGCTGGCCCTGGACAAGGCCAGAGAGGGCAAGTCCGTGGCCATGATCTGCTCCGGGGACAGCGGAATTTACGGCATGGCCGCCCTGCTCTATGAGTTGCGCGGCGAAAACATCGACCCGGAGATTGAAGTCATTCCCGGCCTGACTGCCGCCTGCAGCGGCGGAGCCTTGCTGGGGGCCCCCTTGACCCATGATTTTGCGGTCATCAGCCTCAGCGACCGGCTGACCCCCTGGGAGAAAATCGAAAAGCGGCTGGAATGTGCCGCCCAGGGGGACCTGAGCATCGTTCTCTACAATCCCAGAAGCAAGGGCCGCCCGGACAACCTCCGCATGGCCTGCGATATTCTCCTGCGCTATCTGCCCGGCGACCGGCCCTGCGGCGTGGCCCATTCCATTGGCCGGGAGGGCGAATGGGCGGAGTATATGCCCCTTTCGGAGCTTCGGACGGCGGACGTGGATATGTTCTGCACGGTGTTCATCGGCAACGCCATGACAAAAATGGTGGCCGGGAAGCTGGTCACGCCCAGAGGATACCGGGATGTATAAGATCTGCGTTTTTGCCGGGACCACGGAAGGCCGGGAAGTGGTGGAATTTCTCGCTTCGCAGCCGGTGGCCGTCACCGCCTGCGTAGCCACAGAATACGGGGAGACCCTGCTCCCCCATGCCGAGAAAATAAACGTCTCCGCCAAACGGCTGACCAGCGAGGAAATGGAGGACCTGTTCCGCCGGGAAAGCTTTGACCTGGTGCTGGACGCCACCCATCCTTACGCCAGCGTGGTCACGGAAAATATTGCCGAAAGCTGCGCCGCCACGAAAACCGAGTATCTCCGGCTCCTCCGGGACGATGCCGGGGACAAAAATCAGGGGGTCTATGTGGAGGACATCGCCGGAGCCGTGGACTATCTTTCCGGCACGGAAGGCCCCATTCTCCTGACCACCGGCAGCAAAGAACTGGCCAGATTCACGGCCCTGCCGGAATTTTCCCAGCGGGTCTATGCCCGTGTCCTTCCCATGCCGGATTCCCTGCGGCTCTGCCAGGAGGCGGGATTGCAGCCCTCCCACATTCTGGCCATGCAGGGACCTTTTTCCAAGGAACTGAATATCGCCATGCTGAACGCCCTGGGGGCCAAATATCTGGTGACAAAATCCTCCGGGAAAGCCGGTGGATTTGAAGAAAAGCTGGATGCCGCCCGGGCCACAGGAGCCGTGGCCGTTATCATCGGCCGCCCCAAGCAGCGCAGCGGCGTAAGCCTGGAGGAGGCCCTCACCATTCTCTGCCAGCGGTTCGGCTGCACCTACGTTCCGAAAATTACGCTTGTTGGTATCGGCCCCGGCAGCCACAGCGCCCAGACCCTGGAAGTCCGGGAGGCTCTGGCCCAGGCGGACTGCATCATCGGCGCCAAGCGGATGCTGGATGCGGTACTGTCCCCCGGTCAGGCCGGGTTGGAGGCCATCGCCCCGGAGTCCATCCGGGACGGCATTCAGAGTCACCGGGAATACCGACGGTTCGTCATTGCCATGTCCGGGGACGTGGGCTTTTTCAGCGGCACGAAGAAGCTGCTGCCCCTGCTCTCGGGCTATTCCGTGACGGTGCTGCCGGGACTCAGCTCTCTGGTGTACCTGTGTGCCAGGTTGGGGGCATCTTATGAAAACGTGACCCCCGTCAGCCTTCATGGCCGGGAAAACGCCGTTTTTCTGCCCCTTTCTCAGGGGAAACGGCTCTTTGTACTGGTGGGCGGCGAGAACGGCATGGGCAAGCTGTGCCGAAATCTTGCAGAAGCCGGTCTGGGCGATACTCAGCTCCGGGTGGGCGAAAAACTCAGCTATCCCGATGAGCGCATCACCAGCGGCACCGCCGAAGAACTGAAGAATTCCGTTTTTGATTCCCTGGCCGTGGCCCTTCTGGAGCATCCCTGCGTCCTTCCCGCCACCCAGGGCCTCCCGGACGAGGCATTTTTGCGGACCGACGCCGTACCTATGACCAAAAGCGAGATCCGGGCCATCTGCCTTTCCAAGCTGGCCCTGAACGGCGACAGTCTGGTCTGGGACGTGGGGGCCGGAACCGGAAGCGTCACCGTGGAAATGGCGTTCCACGCCAAAAGTGTTTATGCCGTAGAACGGAAAGATGCCGCTCTGGACATTCTCCGGCAGAATCTTGCAAAATTCCACACGGACAACGTAAAAGTAGTTCCCGGCGTGGCTCCGGCGGCCTGTGCCGACCTGCCTGCCCCCACCCATGTGTTTCTGGGCGGCACCTCCGGGAATCTCCGGGACATTCTGAACGTGATTCTCAATAAGAACCCGGAGGCCCGCATCGTAGCAACCGCCGTGACATTGGAGTCCCTGGGCCAGTTGACCGCCGCCCTTTCGGACTTCCGGGAGACGGAAGTCGTGTCCGTCTCCGTGGCACGGGACCGGAAATTGGGGGCCTATCACCTGATGACCGGGCAGAATCCCATCTACATCGTCACCATGCAGGGGAGGAAGGAAACATGATCCATCTTCTGGCTCTGGTCCTGGGGTTCTGCATCGATCTACTGTTTGGAGACCCCCATTCCATCCCCCATCCGGTGGTGCTCATCGGCAGGCTCATTTCCGCCATGGAAAAGCTGGTGCGGAAAATTTTCCCGAAAACCGTCCGGGGGGAGAACGTGGCCGGAGGGGTATTGTGGCTTCTGGTGGTCCTCATTCCCACCGCTGTTTCCCTTGGGATTTTGTATCTGGGCTATAAAATCAGCCCTTGGCTGGGTCTTGCGTTGGAGAGCATCATGTGCTGGCAGATTCTGGCAACGAAATCCCTGAAAGTAGAGAGCATGAAGGTCTACACCGCCCTGAAAGCCGGGGACCCGGCAGAATACCGCCGGGCCGTCTCCATGATTGTGGGCCGGGACACCGCCGCTCTGGACGACAGGGCCGTGGCCCGTGCCGCCGTGGAGACCGTGGCTGAGAACACCTCCGACGGCATCATCGCCCCCATGCTCTATCTGGCCATCGGCGGGGCGCCCCTGGGCTTTTTCTACAAAGCCGTGAACACCATGGATTCCATGCTGGGCTATGTGGAAATGCCTTATAAGAATATCGGCCTGGTTCCCGCCAAAATGGACGATTTCTTCAACTTCCTGCCAGCCCGGCTCTCGGCACTCCTGATGCTGCTGGCGGGCTGGCTGGAAGGGCTGGACATTCGCCGTGGCTGGCGCATCTGGCAGCGAGACCGGCGGAACCACGCCAGCCCCAACTCCGCCCAGACCGAATCCGTCTGCGCCGGACTGCTGGGCCTGCGGCTGGCGGGAGACGCCTATTATCACGGCGTTCTCCACAAAAAGCCCTACATCGGCGACCCGGTCAGGGAAATCGAATACGAGGACATTCCCCGTGCCTGCAGGCTGCTCTACGGCACGGCCATGGTCTCGCTGGTCCTGTTCTGCGGGATAAAACTGCTTCTTTTGCTGGTGATCTGATGCTTTACAACACAAAAAATCCCCACGGCGGGGACATTTACGCCGGAAAGGTCCTGCTGGATTTTTCCGCCAATACCAACCCCTTCGGTACGCCCCAGGCCGTTCAGGAGGCCATTATCGAGGCCCTGCCACAGCTCCACCGCTATCCGGACCCCTACTGCCGGAAGCTGGTGGCGGCCATTGCGGAACACGAGGCCGTGCCGAAAAATTACATTCTCTGCGGCAACGGGGCGGCGGACCTGATCTATGCCTATGGCCGTGCCGTCCATCCCAAAAAGGCCGCCATGTTGGCTCCTACATTTTCGGAGTACGCCCTGGGGCTTTCGGACTGCAAAACTTCCTACTATTTTTTGCAGGAATCCAAGGATTTTTCGCTGGATTCCGGGATTCTGGACTTTTTGCATCTGGAAAAGCCGGAGGTTCTTTTCCTCTGCGACCCCAATAATCCCACTGGGCGGCTGGCTGACCCAAAGTTGATAGAAGCCATACTGGAACGCTGCCGTGATTTGAAAATCCGTCTTTTTCTGGACGAGTGCTTCCTGGACCTGACGAAGAACGGCAGCAGCCGGAAGGGCTTTCTTTCCAGCTACCCGGAGCTTTTTCTGCTGAAAGCCTTCACGAAAAGCTACGGCATGGCCGGGGTCCGGCTGGGCTATGGTTTGAGTGCCAATAGCGCCCTGCTGGAAGCCATGTCCCGGAGCCAACAGCCCTGGAATATTTCCAGCCTGGCCCAGGCGGCGGGCATTGCAGCGCTGGAGCAGCGGGAATTTCTGCAAAAATGCGTCGAAACAGTGGAAAAAGAGCGAGTTTTTCTCTCCGCTTCCCTATCCGGTCTGGGCTTCCGGGTCATCCCGTCGGACACCAATTATATTCTGTTTCAAGCCCGTGTGGGTCTTGCTGACGCCCTCCGGGAAAAGGGCATTCTCATCCGCAACTGTGACAATTATCCGGGACTTTGTCCCGGCTGGTACCGCATCGCCGTGCGGTTGCCGGAGGAAAATCAGGCCTTGATCCAGGCCATACAGGAGGTTTGACCATGGCGAAAAACATTATGATCCAGGGGACCATGTCCAATGCAGGCAAGAGCCTCCTGTGTGCGGGCCTATGCCGTATTTTCCGGCAGGACGGTTACCGGGTGGCCCCCTTCAAGTCCCAGAATATGGCCCTGAATTCCTTCATCACCGCCGACGGCGGCGAAATGGGCCGGGCCCAGGTGGTCCAGGCGGAGGCCGCCGGAATTGCACCGGATGTCCGCATGAACCCCATTCTTTTGAAGCCCACCACCGACGTGGGCAGCCAAGTCATTGTGAACGGCGTCGTCCAGGGCAATATGCGGGCCATGGAATACTACCGCCGGAAGCGGGAATTTGTCCCTGCCGTGCTGGAAGCCTACGATTCTTTGGCAGCGGAAAACGACATTATCGTCATCGAAGGGGCCGGAAGCCCTGCGGAGATCAATTTGAAGCAGGAGGACATCGTGAACATGGGCCTTGCCAAGCTGGTGGATGCGCCGGTGCTGCTGGTGGGCGACATTGACCGGGGCGGCGTCTTTGCTCAGCTGTACGGCACGGTGGCCCTGCTGGAGCCGGAGGAAAAGGCCCGTATCAAGGGGACCATCGTCAATAAATTCCGGGGGGACAGAAAAATCCTGGAGCCTGGGCTGGAAACGCTGGAGCAGCTTTGCGGGGTCCCGGTGGCCGGGGTCATTCCCTATGTCCATGTGGACATTGACGACGAGGACAGCCTTTCCACCCGCTTCACCCGGGACACCGGCCGGAAGGACATCGATCTGGCGGTCATTCGTCTGCCCAGAATCTCCAATTTCACGGATTTTGCCCCCTTCGAGCGGTTTGAAAACGTGTCCGTACGGTATGTGGAAAAGGTCTCGGACCTTCACGACCCGGATATGATTCTACTCCCCGGCACGAAAAGCACCATTGCCGACCTGAAATGGCTCCGGGAAAGCGGTCTGGAAGCCGCCGTGCTGAAAGCCGCCTCCGCCGGGACCCCGATTTTCGGAATCTGTGGGGGCTATCAGATGCTGGGCCGGACCGTTTCGGACCCGGAGCAGGTGGAAGCGGCGGGCATTTTCGAGATCAGCGGCATGAATCTTCTGGACATGGACACCCTGTTCCGTGGGGAAAAGGTCCAGACCCAGACGGAAGGGATTTTCGAGAACATTCCGGGACTGTTTTCCTGTCTGAACGGCCTTGCCTATCAGGGCTATGAAATCCACATGGGCCGGAGCATGGAGCGCCGCAGCGCCGTCACCTGCAAGGGCAATGTGTACGGCAGCTACATCCACGGCATTTTTGACGCACCCGGCGTAGCCGAAGCCATTCTGGGGGCCTTGTGCCGGAAAAAGGGTCTGGACCCGGCCCGACTGGGGTCCTTCGACCCGAAGGCCTACAAAGAGGCCCAATACGACAAGCTGGCCGATGCGGTCCGGTCCGGGCTGGACATGGAACTGGTGTACCGGGTCCTGAACCGGGAGGTGTGATCATGGCAGGCCTTATCCACATTTACTGCGGCGACGGCAAGGGAAAAACCACCGCCGCCGTTGGGCTGACCCTCCGCTCTGCCGGTGCGGGAAACCGGGTGGTTTTTACCCAATTTTTCAAGGACGGCAGTTCCTCGGAAATTTCCCTGCTCCGGCAGATTCCCGGAATCAGCGTCCTCCATACAAAAACCGTCGGCGGTTTTTGGAAGCGCATGACGGCGGAACAGCAGGCCCAGGCCAGTCGGGATTACACGGAATTGTTCCATATCGCCTGTGAAAGGGCCAAAAATATGGACCTGCTGGTGCTGGACGAAGTGATTTCCGCCTGCAATCATGGGGCCGTTCCCGAAGAAGCCCTGCTGGAATTTCTCCAGAACAAGCCGGAAAATCTGGAAGTGGTCCTCACGGGCCAGAACCCTTCGGAGGCGCTGTTGGCACAGGCCGATTATGTAACGGAAATGAAGAAAGTCAAGCACCCCTTTGACCGTGGGGTACTGGCGCGCAAAGGAATTGAATATTGATGGGCGTTGTTCTCTGTATTCTCGACGGGTTCACGGACCCGGAATTTGACCCGGCGGATTACCCGGCCCTGTCCGGCCTCCGCCGTCTTAGGGACGTAGATACCACTCTGGGGGAAAAGCCGGAAAGCCTGAACTGCATTCTCCATCTGTTGGGCGTCCGGAGCGTGCCAGCACTGCTGCGGGGGTACGCCGAAGCCCTGGGCGATGATATTCCGGTGGGCGAAAACGATTTGATTTTACGGGGCAGTTGGTTTTCCAGAGACGAAAGCGGGCATTGTGTTGCTCCCCTGGCCGCCCCGGCGGAGATTCCCGCCGGTCTCCCCTGCCGGTACGTTTCCCTGGGCAGATACAAAAGTCTGCTGATTTTTCCCGATCTTGGCGCATCCGCGAAGGAACTCACCACCTATCCCCCTTACGCTCTGGCAGGCAAATTGGCAGAGGACCTTTGTCCCAGGGGCTGCCCGGAATTGGAAACCGTGTTTCAGGCACTGTGCTTGCCCCAGTGCTGCTGCATTCCCTGGGGCCAGTCCCGGCCCATCGCCCTGCCGCCCTTCCCGGAAAAGGGGTGCGTGATTTCCGGCACTTCCGTGGTCCGGGGCATCGGGAAACTATTGGGTATGGATGTTTGGACCGTCCCCGGCGCTACCGGCGACACGGATACGGACCTGTCCGCCAAGTGTCTGGCCGCTCTGGATGCCGCTGGAAAGTACCCCTTTGTGCTGCTGCACATCAACGGGGCCGATGAGGCGTCCCATCGGAAAGATGCAAGAGAAAAGCATGCATTTCTTGCAAAAGCAGATGCCGAAATCATCCGCCCATTGGCAGCAAAACTGCCCTATTTTGTCGTCACCGGCGACCACGCCGCCGACCCCCGCACCGGCAATCATGCCGGAACGCCCCAGCCGGTTTTCATCAACCGTTTTACATGAAAATCTCCGGATTCTTTGCTGTTTTTTCCCCGATGACCGTTGCAAAAAAAGCGGAAATATGCTATACTGTTTTCACATGGATGAATTTCCCGTAAAAGTGAATAACAGCCATCCGAATGAAGGAACCGTGTGCGAACCACGGACTGTAACGGCAACTGTAACGTGGAGCGACCTCCAATATGCCACTGGGCAACCGGGAAGGCGGGGGAAGCAAGGAAGCGGAGTCAGGATATTTCACCGGGTGGGTATGTTTCCGATTAAAGCGTTTCTGTATTCTGAAAACACCGTCAGGGCAGCCGTTTGGCTGCTCTGATTTTTGTTTTCCGGGAGGAGCGTCTGCGCCTTTACTGTGAGATTCCCATGGAGAATTTTATAGGAGGGCATTTTTTATGCACAAAATCAGTTCCAGAATTCTGGCGCTGCTGCTGGTGCTCTGTCTGCTGGTGGGCAACATTACCCCCGCCCTTGCAGCGGAGGATGACGGCACCGACGTGACCGTCAGCGAGCCCCAGTCTGCACCGGGCGCCACGGAGCCGTCCACCGAGCCGGAGGCCGACACCACAGCTCCCAGCGATGGCACGGAGCCGGACACCACCCCCACGGTTGCTCCGGCCGAAAACACCGAGCCGAGTACCGTTCCCACGGAAGCCCCGGCCGAAAACACCGAGCCGACCACGGCTCCCACGGAAGTTCCCGCCGATGAGACGGAGCCTACCGAGGCCCCGACGCCGGTTCCGACTCCCGTAGGCTATCCTGCCGCCCCCGTGGGCGAACAGGACGTCAGTGGAAAGATGTATGTGGCCAAGCAGAACGTCACCGACGTCTACTCCATGTTCAACATGGAAAAAGTCACTGCCATCAAAGTAGGCGATACGATTTACGTCACCGCTTATGTGAACCCGAACAGTGGAAACAAATTCAACTACGCCTATATGTACTTCGGCACCCGCACGACCCTGATTGCACAGTTGGAAAAGGGCGGTGAGTTTGATGTCGTAGCCGGTTCTGTTGTCGAAACCACCTCCGGCACAAAACAAGCCTATCACTTCACCCTGCCCGCTTCCGCCGCAGGCACCCGCATCCCGGTCTGCATTCTGAAAAGCGACCTGACCGCAAGAAATCCCTACAATTCCAGCGAACTGGAACTCATCGTTCCCGCTGACATTCCTGAGGGCAAGGTCACGCCTGTCCCCACGCCTGTCAGCTACCCCGCCGCCCCGGTGGACGAGCAGGACGTCAGCGGCAAGATGTATGTTGCCAAGCAGAACGCCACCGCCGTCTACCCCATGTTCAAAATTGAGAAGGCAACGGCTGTCAAGGTAGGCGATACTATCTACGCCACCGTGTACGTGAATGCCGCCGCCAGCGGGGCCTTTACCTACTCCTACCTGTACTTCGGCACCCGCACAGCCCTGGCTGAGCAGCTGACCGCCGGTGGCAAGTTTGATGTCGTTGGCGGTTCCGCCGTTGAAATCGCTTCCGGCACAAAGCAGGCTTATCATTTCACCCTGCCCGCCTCTGCCGCCGGAACCCGTATCTCCATCTGCACGCTGAAAGCGGACAACAAGTCCTATAATTCCAGAGAACTGGAGCTGATCGTTCCCGCTGATATTCCTGAGGGCACGAAGCCCACCGACCCCACTCAGCCCACGGAGCCCGGCGAGAAGCCGGTCCCCGCCCCCGCTATCCCCACCCTGCCCTCCGACCTGCAGGAGGCCCAGATCAAGGTCTTGAAGGCGGAGGATGGTGTGGAGTTCAAAATGTTCTCCGCCGCCAAGACCGGCATGGTGGTCCTGAACAGCCGTTTGCTCATCCACTTTGAGACCGCCAATACCTCCTTTGACAGACTGTACCTTGGCTCCAAGGCCGATGCCTTCAAGTCCCCCTATGTGCAGGGTACTGCCCGAAATGGGGGCGGCTGGGTCTTTGAATTTGAAGTCCCCGTCTCCTACCGGGGCACGCAGATGCCCATTTGCCTGGGCAAGCCCGACGGCAGCTGGTACACCAGCAAGGACCTGGTCCTCTCCATTCCCGCCGACGGTCCCGCCGACTCCGGCACAGAACTGTCCGATGCTGGCATCCAGTTCCTGGCCGCAGGCAGCTATGTGGCGCAGAGCTTCCATGTCAGTTCCTCCTCCGCCACCCTCATCGGCGGCACCATCTACTGCACCATCACCGGCACCATGGGCGGATCTCTGGCCTCCAAGATCGCCGACAAGCTGTACCTGGGCAGCCGGTTCGATCAGGACAAGTCCTCCGCCGTCACCGGCACCGTCAACGGTAAGGAGACCACCTTCACCTTCGCCGTGTCCGCCGACAAGCAGGGTATATCCATTCCCGCCGTCATCGGCATGACCGACGGCAGTTGGGACACCAATCAGGACTTCTTCCTGAACATCCCCAACTTCGGCCGCAGCTTCGACATGAGCTACTACACCGACGGCGTGTACGACCTGTACGGCAACGCCTACCCCTACCTGGACAAAGCCGACAACCGGGGCTTCCCGGTGGATACCGACTCCACCCTGACTGTCTCCGGGGACACCATCACCATCAAGTGGGTCAGCCGTGCCAGCGACACGGATAAACTCTACTTTGGCCTCGTGACCGACGACATGGCCACCCGGGAGGCCAACGCCATTTCCAACGCCGACTATACCCCCATCGGCATGAACTACAAGGTGTTCTACATCACCCTGCCCAAGAGCGCCCTGGGAAGCAAGATTCCCTTCGTGCGGCACTCTCCCCTGTGGTTCCAGGACACCAACGGCTGGCTGGAAAAGCAGGATTACCTGGTGCTTTCCGACTATCTGCCCCGGCTCCGGGACGATACGGAGACTCGCATCGATGATGCCGACATCCACATGATCGCCGGCGGAAGCGAGGTGGAACAGAGCTTCAAGATCAGCGCCTCCTCCGCAGCCATGAAGGGCGACACCATCACCGTGACCATTACCGGCAAGGCCGCCGGCAACAACTCCGCCAAAATTGCCGACAAGCTGTATCTGGGCAGCCGGTTCGATCAGGACAAGAGTGGCTATGTGACCGGCACGGTGAACGCCGACGGCACCACCACCTTCGTCTTTACCGTGTCCAGCGACAAGCAGGGCGTGTCCATCCCCGCCGTCACCGGCTTCTCCGACGGCAGCTGGGACACCACCCAGACCTATTTCCTGAACATTCCGAACTTTGGCCGGACCTTCGACCTGTCCTACTACACCGACGGCACCTACGACCTTTTCGGCAACGCCTATGCCCAGCTGCAGCGGAGCAGCAACCGCAGCTTCCCGGTGGACAGCGATTCCAAGCTGATCGTCTCCGGCGATACCGTCACCATCCTGTGGGTGTGCCGGTCCAAGACCTACGACAAGCTGTACTTCGGTCTGCTCTCTGACGATACTTCCCTGCGGGATGCCAATGCCGTGACTTATGAGGACTACACCCCCATTGGCTTCGGCTACAAAATTTACACCGTCACCCTACCCAAGAGCGCCCTGGGGAGCCCCATTCCCTTCCTGCGGCACAGCTCCTCCGGCTGGCTGGAAAAGCAGGATTACCTGGTCCTCAGCGACTACCTGCCCCGCATTGGCTCCGCTCCCGTAGACCCGAGTGAACCGGATACTCCCAGCGGCACCGTGGCCGACGGCGTGTACAATGTGCCCGCCCAGACCGGTGCGGATATGTTCAAGGTGGTCCGGGCCATTCTGACCGCCAAGAACGGCAAATACTCCCTGACCCTGACCCTCAGCGGCACGGGCTACGATTACCTTTACGCCGGTACCGGCGCTCAGGCCGATACCGACCAGGGCAACTGGGCCCCAGCCAAAATTGTCAACTGCACCATCAATGGCGAGACCCGCGGCTTCTACACCTACACCCTGACGGTGGAGAACCCCGGCAAGCCAATCGCCATCGCTTCCCACAGCAAGAAGAACGACAAGTGGTACGACCGGTCTGTGACGCTGGACCTGTCCGCCAAGAAGCGCACCGCCACCGACGGCAGCTACACCGTCACCACCCGGTGTGATGCGGACATGTTCAAGATCGTCAGCGCCAAGCTGGATGTGCTCAACGGTGAAATGGTCGCAACCCTGACCCTCAGCGGCAGGGGCTACGATTACCTCTACTCCGGTACCAGTGCCCAGGCCGACGCAGCGGACAAGCGTACCTGGTCCCCCTTCCAGACCGATGCAGAAGGCAAGTACACCTACACCGTGCCTGTTTCCGAGTTGGATGCCCCGCTGAGCATCGCCGCCCACAGCAAGAAAAATAACAAGTGGTATGACCGAACCGTGACCTTCCTGTCCGATTCTCTGGTGAAGATCGGCGACGTGGACACCCCCGACGTGCCGCCCACGCCCACGAAACCCGACGTGCCCGTGACCCCCGTAGACCCGGAGAAGCCCGACGACGAGTCCCGCAACGAGATCGATACCTCCGGTTCCACCACCGTAGTGAACAACTCCACCCCCCTGAAGGACGGCGTGTACGCCCCCGACAACTTTTCCTTCTCCGGTGGCTCCGGCCGGGCCCGCATCGTCTGCACCAAGGTGACGGTAAAGAACGGCAAGGCCTATGCCACCATCCAGTTCGTCAGCGCCAGCGGCTCTCCCACGGCTTACGCCTATGTGAAGGCCTCCGGCAGCATCTATTACTCCGCCGGCAATTCCGTCTTTACCATCCCCGTGGAGCTGAACAAGAACAACCGCATTCTGGGCATGACCACCAAGATGTCCGCCGCCCACGAGATCGAATACACCATCTTTGTGGAACTGAAGGACACGAATGCAAAGCCCGGCAGTACCACGAAGAGCGACACCCTCAGCACCGAGGCCCCCGACATCATGGGTCTGACCTTCGTGGAGGAGATCAAGCTGGAGCACGCCGAGTACCTGAAGCTGTTCCGCTATGAGGACGGCATCGTTCTTGCCGAGATTGATCTGACCAAGGACACTGTTCTGGACACCGACGAGGCCCGGAAGGCCCTGGCCGAAGCCGACAAGGCCGCTCAGGCTGCCTCCGGCAAGACGGTGGCTGTGGAGGAGGAATCCACCGACAACGCCCAGATCAAGGCCGACTACATTTCCGAACTGTACAAGCAGCCCATCCTCCGCTACCTGCTGGTCCCTGAGGACACGGAGCTGCCCGCCGGTCTGGAAAAGGAATACCTGATCGTGCCCCTTCCCTCCAAGAGCCTTTTCCTGATGGACGAAGTGCCTCTGGACACGCTGGAAGCCTTTGACTCCCTGGGTGTCATCAAGGCCCTGGGCGTGAAGGAGACCGAGAACAAGACCCTTTCCAAGGCTCTTGCCGACGGCGACCTGGTCTACGGCGGCACCTGGGACAAGCCCGACTACAAGGCCCTCATCAAGGCGGAGATCGACCTGGTTCTGACCTCCGGCAAGCTGCTGCCCCTCAGCGAGGAGACCCTCAAGGAACGCAAGCAGGAAGCCGGCAAGGACCGGGAGGATCTGACCGCCGTGGAATTCCGGGACCGCTATTATGCCCTGGCCGACCGATTCGCCGTGCTGGACGTCCCCATGCTCATCGACCGCTCCGCCGACGAAAAGGACGCCCTGGCCCAGGCCGACTGGCTGCGGCTCTATGGCATCCTGCTGGGCAATGAGGACCTGGCCGACAAGATGATCGAAGAAATTACCGCTCAGGAGGAAAAGAACGCATGAACAAAGTTTTTCAACGCCTGACGGCGCTGGTTCTGGCGCTGGTCCTGACCCTGACGCTGGGTGCCTGCGCAGCCGACACCCCCAAGGCCACAGATGCCGCCACCACCCCCGCCACGCAGCCCTCCGTCTCTTCTTCCACCGAAAACACCACCGCCCCGGCCACCGAGCCGGAGGCGGCGGCCCCGGAGATCAGCGGTCTGACCTTCCAGGAGGAGACGGAACTGCTCTACGCCCAGTGCTTCCACCTTTATCGCTATGAAGGCGGCTACACCCTCATCCGCATTGTGGACGGCGGCGATTTCCTGGTGGTCCCGGAGGGGGCAGCGGTCCCCGATGACCTGGACGGCAGCATCACCGTGCTGCAGCAGCCTCTGAACCGGATTTATCTGGCCGCCACCTCTGCCATGGCCCTGTTCAGCGCCATGGACGCCGTGGATGCCATCCGCATGACCGGCGTGCAGGCTTCTGGCTGGTACATCGATGCCGCCATTGAGGGGCTGAACAACGGCAGCATTCTCTTTGCCGGGAAGTACAGCGCCCCGGATTACGAAATGCTCATCAATGAGGAATGTGACCTGGCCATTGAGTCCACCATGATCTACCACACTCCTAAGGTGAAGGAAATGATTGAGGACCTGGGCATTCCCGTGCTGGTAGACCGTTCCAGCTACGAAAGCCACCCCCTGGGCCGGACCGAGTGGATCAAACTCTACGCTGCTCTGGTGGGAAAGGAAGCGGAGGCAGCTGCCTTCTTCGACCAGCAGGCGGACATCATCCGTCAGCTGGAAAACTTCGAGAACACCGGCAAGACCGTAGCCTTCTTCTATGTGAACTCCGACGGCTCCGTAGTCATCCGCAAGCCCACCGATTACATTCCCAAGATGATCGCTCTGGCCGGCGGAAAATACGCCTTTGAGGACCTGGTCACGGACCAGACCGCCACGTCCATTTCCATCACCATGGAGAATTTCTACGCCACGGCGGTAGATGCGGACGTACTCATCTACAACGCCTCCATTGATGCCCCCATTTCCTCCATCGAAGAACTGGTGGCCAAGGACGCCCTGTTCGCAGACTTCAAGGCCGTAAAGGAGGGAAATGTCTGGTGCACCGGCAAGTCCTTCTATCAGGCCACGGACATCGTGGGCGAAATGATCCGGGACATCCATCATGTGCTCACCGACGGCGACGAAAGCGCCATGACCTTCCTGACAAAGGTTTCTTAACATGAAAAACAACACTTCTATCCCCGCCCCGGCTTCGGCCGGGGCGTACCGGGTTTCTCAGACCCGGCGGCGGGCCAGGTATGTGCTGGTCTTTCTGGTGCTGATTCTGGCCTTTTACTGCATCACCGTGCTGAACATCAACATCGGCAATGTGCCCATCCCCCTTTCCCGTATCGTGGAAATTCTGCTGACGAAAGCCGGAAATCCCACGGAAGTCAACATCATCTGGAAAATTCGTCTGCCCCGTATCTTCATGGCGGCGATTCTGGGCGGAGCCCTGTCCCTGTCCGGCTTTCTGCTGCAGACCTTCTTTGAAAATCCCATTGCAGGCCCCTTCGTGCTGGGTATTTCCAGCGGTGCCAAAATGGTCGTGGCCTTTGCCATGATCTATTTCATGGAGGCTTTCGGAATCGTTTCCTCCTACACGCTGATTCTGGCGGCGTTCATCGGTTCCCTGCTGTCCGTGGGCTTCATTCTGCTCTTTTCCCGGCGGATACCGAATATGTCCACCCTGCTGGTGGCCGGCATCATGATTGGCTACATCTGCACGGCCATTACGGATTTCACCGTGACTTTTGCTGCGGATTCCGACATTGTGAACCTCCACAACTGGTCCAAGGGCAGCTTCTCCGGCATGAGTTGGAGCAACGTAGGCGTTGCCGGCAATGTGGTGGGCATTACAACCCTCATCACCTTCTTGATGGCAAAGCCCATCGGGGCCTATCAGCTGGGCGAAGCCTACGCCCAGAGCATGGGCGTGAACATCAAGGTATTCCGCACGGCCCTCATCCTGCTTTCCAGCATTCTCTCCGCCACGGTGACGGCCTTCGCAGGGCCTATTTCCTTCGTGGGCATCGCCGTACCCTTCCTGATGAAGCACAGCCTGAACACCTCCAAGCCCCTGGTGGTCATTCCTGCCACGTTCCTGGGCGGCGGCGTGTTCTGTATGCTCTGCGACCTGATTGCACGAACGGCTTTCGCCCCCACGGAGTTGAATATCAGCACCGTGACCTCCATTTTCGGCGCACCGGTGGTCATTTACATGATGCTCCGGAAGAAAGGAGGGCGGCGGTAATGGCCTATTTTTCCATCAACGACCTGACCATCGGCTATCACAAGGTCCCGGTCATCCGCAATATCTCCCTGGAGGTCCAAAAAGGCGAAATCATCGCCCTGATCGGGCCAAACGGGGCAGGAAAATCCACATTGCTGAAAACCATCGCCCGGGAACTGGCCCCCATTTCCGGCTCCATCTATCTGGAAGGCCGGGATATGCAGACCATTTCCTACCGGGAGCTTTCCAAAAAGCTGGCGGTGATCCTCACCGAGCGCATCAAAGTGGACCTGACCACCTGCCGGGACATTGTGGCCACCGGCCGCTATCCATACACCGGCCGCCTGGGCGTGCTGACCCACGAGGACGAAGCGGTCGTAGATGCGGCCATGGAGACGGTCCACGCCCTGGACCTTTCCGACCGGGATTTCAACGCCATTTCCGACGGCCAGCGCCAGCGGATATTACTGGCCCGGGCCATTTGCCAGGAGCCGGAGATGATTTTGCTGGACGAGCCGACTTCTTTCCTGGATGTGCGGCACAAGCTGGACCTATTATCCATCCTCACCCGCATGGCCCGGAAGAAAAACATCACCGTCATCATGTCCCTGCATGAGATTGACCTGGCAGAGAAAGTGGCCGACCGTATTCTCACCGTCAAGGGGGACACGCAATTTGGCTACGGAGAGCCGGGAGAGATTTTCGAGGAGCAGGCCATCCGGCGGCTCTACGACATTGAGGACGGCTATTTTGATCCCCTGTTCGGCAGCATTGAACTGAAAAAGCCCGCCGGAGAGACCCCGGAAATCTTCGTGCTGGCGGGTGCCGGAACGGGCATCCCCCTTTACCGGAAGCTGCAGCGGGAAAACATCCCCTTCGCCACCGGCATTCTGTACACCAACGACCTGGACCATCGGCTGGCCCGGCTGCTGGCGGCGGAAGTCATTTCCGTCCCGCCCTTCCGGCCCATCCCGGAGGAAACGCTGCAAGAAGCACTGAACAGGATGCGTCAGTGCCGCCGGGTCGTTCTGGCAGGGCCGGAGGCGGAACTGCCCAATGCGCCCCTGATTTCCATAGCAAAAGCGGCGGGCATTCCCGTAGAACATTCCCTTTGATTGGAGAACCTGTATGAACAACGGAACCTTTTACGCCGTGGGCGTCGGCCCCGGGGACCCGGAATTGCTGACCCGGAAAGCCTGTCGAATCCTGTCAGGCTGCCCGGTGATCGCCGCACCCCGGACCGCTTCCGGGGAAATGCTGGCCCTGGACATTGCTAAGGGCGCAGTGGACCTGACCGGGAAAGAAATTCTGCCCCTGGAATTTGCCATGGCCCGGCAGGTATCCACCCGGCAAGCAGGCTACCGGAAAGCGGCGGAGCAGATTGCAGCCGTTCTGGAATCCGGCCGGGATGTGGCCATGGTGAACCTGGGGGACGTGTCCATTTACGCCACCGCCTACTATGTGCTGGACGTGGTCCGGTCCATGGGCTTCCGGACGGAAATGGTCCCCGGCGTGCCCAGCTTCTGCGCCGTGGCCGCCGCACTGGGCCGGAGCCTGACAGAGCCGGAGGCCCCCCTGCACGTTTATCCGGCGGGAAAAACCGACCTGGATGCCGCCCTGGCCCAGCCGGGGACGAAAGTCCTGATGAAGTCCGGCAGCACCATGGCCGCCACGGCCCAGGCCCTGGAACGGCAGGGGCTGGCAGGAAAATCCGCCATGGTAGCCGACTGCGGCCTTCCCACGGAGCAGGTATTCCAAACCATGGAGAACCTGCCGGAGAAAATCAGCTACTTCGCCACGGTCATTGTGCCGGAAAAGTAAAAAATCCCCGGTGAAAATCAGCATTCTGGCTTTCACCGGGAATTTTTATGCCTTTTGGAGCAATTTTTGAATGGTCTGCTTGTCCGGCTTGCCGGAGGGGGTCAGGGGAATGCTTTCCGTAAGCCAAATTCGGACCGGAATCTCATTTTTCGGCAGCTTTTCCGCCAAATCAACCAATAATTCCACCTCGGTCCGGTCGGACACCGCCATGGCCGCCGGGACCTCGCCCTGCTTTGCGTCCGGGATGCCCACCACCGCCGCAGCGGACACGCCGGGGACCGAAAGCATGGCTTCCTCAATGCGCCGAGCGGACAGGTTCACGCCGTTGCGGATGATGATCTCTTTGATGCGACCGGTAATGTGCAGGATGCCGTCCCCGTCCAGATAGCCCAGGTCCCCGGTGTGCAGGAAGCCATCGGCATCAATGGCGGCTCTCGTGGCCTCCGGGTCCCGGAAGTAGCCCAGCATCCGGCTGGCGCCCTGGACGGTGATCTCGCCTTGTTCTCCGGGTTCCACTTTCCTGCCATCCGGCCCGACGATCTCCACCCGACTCAGGGGGTAAATATGCCCCACACCGCCGATGCGCTTTTCCAGAGGGTCCGCCGCGCTGCTGATGCTGATGCTCACGCACTCGCTCATGCCGTAGGCGTTCAGCAGCTTCATGCCCAGCTTGGCCTCAATGTCCCGAATCTCCCGGACCGTGCAGGGGCTGCCGCCGATAAAACCCACCCGGAGGGTGGAAACATCGTAGTCCCCGGCCTTTTCGGCCATGGCCTTATACAAACTCGGCACGCCGTTCATCCGGGTCACGCCGAAGGTCTCCACGCAGCGAAGGGCAGCGTCCGCCGAAACGATTTCCGGGAACAGAATGGCATAGTCCAGAATCAGGCTCCCGAACAGCAGCACCTGGCCGAAAATGTGAAACAGGGGCAAAATCCCCAGGGCCAGGTCTCCCGGCACATAATCCCCGAACGCCGCAGCGTCCACCAGATTGTTGACGATGTTATACTGACTCAGGACCACGGTTTTCGTCTTGCCCGTGGAGCCGGAGGTGGAAATGAGCACCGCCGGGGCCATGGCGTCCTGCTTCGGCGCAGCGAAGGGCCGGTCCGATTCCGTCAAAGGCCGCTCCGTGCCGTCATTCCGAATCAGCACCCAATGGCCCGTTTCGTCTGTCAGATACCCGTCCAGCCCGGCAAGATCGCCCCCTGCCAGATAGGTTTCCTTGGTGGCGTGGGGGTCCGTCAGCAGCGCCGCCGCCCCCAGGGTCAGCAAGGCAAACTCCACCAGTGCTGCCGAAGCGGTCCGGGGGAACCGGAGGGCCAGAACGTCCCCCGCCCGGACCCCCAGATCCTGCAAGCCTGCGGCCATGGCGTCCACTTTGGCTTTGGCCTGTCCACAGGTCAGGGACTCCCCGGAATCATCCCGGAAAAGTGGCTGATCTTTGGTTTTTTCATTCAAATATTCATAAATGGTTTTCGTGCTGGGCTCCATAGTCCCCCGCCTTTCCGATTATTCTTCTTTCTTGGCTTCCCCTTCCGGGAAGATGATCTTATTCACGAAGAAGAAAATCACCATGCTCACGCCGCCGTTCAGGACGGTGGTGCCGATGTTGTAGAGCCACGGGGCCACGAAATGTCCGGCCACCGCCGCCCACACGCAATTGATGGAGTTCACGATGCAGGTGACGATGCAAAATGCAATAATGTACCACATCCCCTGATAGGCCATGTTGCCCTTGCTGCGGAACACGAAGCTGCGCTGAATGAAGAAGTTGATGACCTCGCCGATGACCATAGCAATCATGTAGGCGGTGAAGTAGGCCACGCCGCCCTGGTCCGCACCGTAGCCGATGATGTACCACTTGAAGGGGATGCCGAACAGGGTCACATCAATGCCAGGGAAGCCGAAGTCCCGGTTGCCCAGGTAGGCAAAGGCAGCGGGCAGGAAGGTCAGAAGCAGGTATTTAAAGACCGTGATGAGATTGCTGACGATGACGAACAGGCCGCCCTCCCGGATCCATTTGGATGCGGCGGGGTGCTTTTCTGCGAAGCGGCTCCAAAGGGAAGTTATTTTATTCATGTTCCAGTGCCTCCAGCTGTTTGATAAATTTTTTGTTTGCGCTCTGATTCCGGAAGAAGTCGGCGATGACCTTGCCCAGGCCCTTCCAGAAGTGGCCGTTGACCATCCGCAGAATGTCCGCTACCATCTTCTCATCCACCATGCCGCCGGCCATTTTCGCCATGGCCCGGAAGGGCATATTGTAGATAAAGAGGATGTTCAGATCCGGCTTGCCCTTCTTTTCGGACTTGTCCTTCAGGTGCTTGAGGATTTTATAGGCAAACCGGGCCACGGCACCCTTGGCATAGGAAAGCTGGCAAATGGCGTCGTTCTCCGTCAGCAGGCCGTTCCAGCTGCCGTCGGGAATGGGGCGGCCCAGAATGGCTTCAAATTCTCCGTCCGTGACTTGATTCACCTGGGTGGAGCAATAATGGGGCAGGTCCCCGTAAGGCGCCGGGGCCTTGGTCCCGGCCAGGGTCAGCTTGCCCTCCAGCTTCACCTCCGCTACGCTGGCGGCAACGGTCAAGGTGTACTCCCCGGCTTCCACCTCCCAGCGGTTGGTTTTCACGTTGAAATACCGGAACGCCTTGTCGTCCAGAGGAATTTCCACAACTTTGCTTTCTCCCGCTTTCAGAAACACCTTTGCAAAGCCCTTCAATTCCTTTTTGGGCCGGAAAATGTCCTTTCCCGGTGCGGACACATACAGCTGAGCCACCTCGGCCCCGTCCAGCTTGCCGGTGTTGGTCAGGGTAAATGTGACCTTTTCCTCGGAAACCGTCAGGTCGGAGTAGGCGAAGGTCGTGTAGCTGAGGCCGTAGCCGAAGGGATACCGGACCGGAACACCCGCCGTATCATAATACCGGTAGCCAACATACACGCTCTCCCGGTATTCCGCCGTGCGCTCCTTGCTGGGGAAGTAATTATAAGCAGGGGTATCTTCCAGATTTTCCGGCCAGGTCTCGTTCAGCTTGCCGCTGGGGGTCTCGTTGCCCAGCAGCACATCCGCCATGGCCTCGGCCCCGGCCTGTCCGCCCAAGTAGCCATGGAGAATGGCCCGGCAGTTGTCCAGACGGGGAATGCGGAAGGGCGCGCCGCCGGAAAGCAGGAAGATGATATTGGAATTGGCCTTGCCAACCTCCTCGATCAGGTCCAGCTGGCCCTGGGAAAGCTCCAGATGGGACCGGTCCAGACCCTCGGACTCGGCAATTTCGTCCAGACCGATGCACAGGAGAACCACTTCCGCCTGCTTTGCCAGCTTCACCGCCGCCTGGATAAGGTCCGGCTGGGCCTTGGGGTCCGTACGGGAGTAGCCGGGGGCGCAGCCCAGCAGGTCCACCCCCTGGGCCATCAAAACATCCTGCAAATTGGAAAGCCGTGTGGGGTTCACCATACTGGAACCGGCACCCTGATACCGGGGATTTGCGCCGAAATCCCCAATCAGGGCCACATTTTTGCGAATTTCCAGGGGCAGAATGCCGTCGTTCTCCAGCAGGACGATGGACCCGGCGGCGCACTTCCGGGCAACGGCATGATGGGCCTCCCGGTCAAATTCCCTGGGTGCTTTCGCCAGGGCGGCGCTGGTGGACCGGACCACCGGCAGCAGCTCCGCCAGCCGGGCATCCAGCACGGATTCAGAAACACGGCCCTCCCGGACCGCCTGAACCAGATCCCGGGCCAGGTTGGCACCGGGGGCGGGCATCACCAGGTCGGACCCGGCCTTCACGCCGGCCACATGGTCATTATCGCCGCCCCAGTCCGTGACCACCATACCGTCAAAGCCCCAGTCGGACCGGAGAATGTCCTGCAAAAGATGAGGGTTTTCGTTGGCGTAGGTGCCGTTGACCTGGTTGTAGCTGGACATGATGGCCTTGGGGCGACCTTCTTTTACGGCGATCTCAAAGCCAGTAAGATAAATTTCCCGCAGCGTCCGCTCGTCCACCACGCTGTCCATGCTCATGCAGCGCAGTTCCTGAGAATTCACCGCAAAGTGCTTGGGACAGGCGGCCACGCCGTTGGCTTGAATGCCCCGGATGTAGGCGGCGGCCATTTTGCCGGCTAAATAGGGGTCCTCGGAGAAATACTCGAAGTCCCGGCCGCACAGGGGACTGCGCTTGATGTTCAGTCCCGGTCCCAGCACCACATTCACGCCGTTGGCGGCGGCTTCCTCCCCCAGGGCCTTGCCCAGTTCCTCGCCCAGAGCAGAGTCCCAGGAGTTGGCCATGGTGGCTGCCGTGGGGAAGCAGGTAGCCTTTACGGAGGCCCCCAGGCCCAGATGGTCGCCCTTTTCCGCCTGCTTGCGCAGGCCGTGGGGACCGTCGGACAGGAACATGGCCGGAATTCCGGCGTGCTGCACCTGCCGGGTAGTCCAGGTGGTCCAGCCCTGCAGCAGCGCCGCTTTTTCTTCCAGCGTCAGCTTTTCGTTCATGTGATATGCGCTCCTCCCGATGATTTTTGCAAAAGAGCGGTACACCTACCGCCCGGATTTGTTCCCAGTGTACAATAATCGCCGGCGGCCTGTCAAACGCATTGCCACATACGGCAAGAAATCCGGTACAAACGGCAAGCTGCACCGCCTGTTCCGGGGGGAATTTGGAAGGAACGGAACGGCCGTTTTCCCGCTCTTTCGGCAAAAACGCCCCGCTCCCGAAGGAGCAGGGCGGAATCGCAACGGGGGATTTTTCACGGAACCCCTTTTCCGATAAGAAATAGGATGCTTTTTCCTGGGTTCTGTGATATAATGAGGAAAAATAAAGCTGCGAGGCGTTTCGCCCGCTTTTCCTGAAAGAGAGTTCTATATGGTCAAGATCCTTTTCGTCTGCCACGGCAACATCTGCCGGTCGCCCATGGCGGAATTTATTCTCAAAGATATGGCCCAACGGGCCGGGGTTGGGCAAAATTTTGAAGTGGCCTCGGCGGCGGTGAGCCGGGAGGAGTTGGGCAACCCGGTCTATCCCCCCGCACGGCGGGAGTTGGCCAAGCACGGCATTTCCTGTGCCGGAAAGACCGCCCGGCAGGTGACTCCGGCGGACTACGCCGATTACGACCGCATTTACTACATGGACCGCAGCAACGCCCGGTATCTGGCCCGGATGCTCCCTGCCGACCCGGAAAAAATCCGGCCCCTGCTGGACCGGGACGTAGCCGACCCCTGGTACACCGGTGACTTTTCCGCCACTTGGGCGGACCTGGTGGAAGGGTGCAGCGCCATTCTGGAGGAATTCAAATGATGGACAAAAACCGCCTGGAACAGGCGCTTTCCGAACTTCCCCTGTATATTTACAGCGATATTGACCCGAAAAGCCTTGAATTTGCCCAGCGGGTCCGGTACATCTGCGAGCACGACTGCCCCATGTATGGCAAAAGCTGGGCCTGCCCTCCGGGGGTTGGCAGCGTGGAAAGCTGCAAACAGAAGTGTGAACGATACGCCAACTGCCTGCTCATTGGGACCATCACCGAAGTCCCCGACATTGCGGACACCCAGGCCTGTCTGGCCACCCGGCCAGCACACGAAAAAGTCACCAATCAGGTCCGGGACCTGTTCCGGGAGCAGGGGGTGGAGCCTTATGTGCTGTCCACGGAGTCCTGCGCCATCTGCGAGCGCTGCGCCTATCTGGACGGACTGCCCTGCCGCCTGCCAGGGAAAATGCACCCCTGCGTGGAGAGCCACGGCATCAACATCCTGCCCACTCTGGAGACCCTGGGGGTCCCCTTCCAGTACGGGGAAAACGTGGTCAGTTGGTTCTCGCTGCTTTTTTATAATGACTGAAAAAATCGCCGTCCGAACAATTTCGGATGGCGATTCGCTTATTTCGATGTTTTCTCCCCGGAACGGCGGCGATAGCGGCGACGGCGGGGCCGGGGTGCTTCCGGCTGGGCCTTGTCCGCACGGCGGGCGTAGGCCTCGGCAGCCTGGGAATCCGCCTCATAGGTCAGGCGGCTGACACGGACCGTGCCGTCCTCCCGGTCGGAAATACGGACCCGGATGAGGAATTTCCCATGGTCCGGGCAGGCGGCCAGGTCCATATACCGGTGTCCCGGCTGGGCAAACCAGCGGGAACCCAGCATCTGCCGCTGGCAAATGGGGCATTTATTCTCCGAAGTGGCCATAGCAGACAATGCCTGCTCCCGGCTCTCGTAGCCATAGTAGACCTTCCGGGCGATACAGCCGGGCAACTCCGCTCCGTGGAAGCCGTCCTCATGGCTTTTCAGGGCCCGTCCGTACTCCCGGATGCCCCGTTCCAGGTCCAGCCGGGCGCAAATGAGGGCCGTATGGTACGCATCCCCCAAAGCGTCATGGGCCGGGCGGGTGCTTTCGATGCCGAACATCTCCATGGCGGTCTTTAACGCCTTCTGGGCGGTGGAGCCGTCGGTCTGGGCGTTGAAAATCATCTGGGCATTGTACCAGCGTTCGGTCCAACCCTCCGGCAGGTCGAAAAGCCGCAGATTTTCCCGCAAAATCATAATATCGTCGAAGCCCCAGGTCAGAAACACCGGGTCCTCCCCGCACCAGGTCTCAAAATGCTCCATGGCCTCCGGGAAGGGGATGCCTTCCTCTTTGAGCCGGGTCTCCTTGATGCCGGTAAGCTTGCTGACCCGCTTATTTAATTTCCGGTAGAATTTCGGCCGCACCATCACCTGAAATTCATCCGCCACCTGCCGGTCCGCCGTTAAGCGCACGGCACCGATCTGAATGATCTCCCCACGGATGGACACGGGCAGAACTTTTTTGGCGGAGGGAGAGCCGGGCCAGGGCTGATTCCACTCCATATCCAGCACAATATAATTCATAGCCGCAACCTCTTTACACATTCTCTCCCTATCCTATCACATTCCGGGGGAAGTGTAAACAGGAAGTTCCGAAAAAGCTCATTTTTTCCCTTCCGGCTGCTGCCAGCCGGGGCCTTTTCCGCAGACCGGGCAATGCTCCGGCAATTCGGCGGTCTCATAGACGTAGCCGCAGTTCATGCAGCGCCACATTCCCTCCGGGACCTCCGCGGTGCTCATTCCCCGCTCCAACCGGCGGAACAGCCGCTCGTGGCCTTCCTCCGCACGGGAAATGTGCGCCCAGAGCCGGGCGGCGCTGTCGAAGCCCTCCTCGGCGGCCACACGGGCAAATTCCGGGTAGAGAACGCTGTACTCCTGCCGCTCCCCTTCCGCCGCATAGCGCAGGTTTTCCGCAGTGGTTCCGGTCTCCATGGAGAAGGACTCGGTCAGGTCCGGGACGGTCCCCGGAATGCCAAGCGCACGCAATTCCCGCAGGAAACACTCGGCGTGGACCGCTTCGTTGGCGGCAGTTTCCTCAAAAAGCCGGGCCACCCGTTCGTTCCCTTCCTGCCGGGCGATACCCGCATAGACGGTATATCGGGTCCGGGCCTGGGACTCCCCCAGAATGGCACGGGCCAGATTGGCAGCGGTCTTTTTCTCCGGGGCCGGTGCCGTTCCCGCCTCCGGCGCAGGGGCAGGCGTCTCGGCGGGCAGGGCTTCCTTCTTGATGCCCCGGTAGTTTTCCGCCGCACGGGTCACGCAGGCGGCGATTTCTGCGGCGCTGTTGGTGGTAAAGGCCTTGGACAGGTTCTGCCGCATGGTCTCCAACCGCTCCGGGTCGTGGGCCAGGCTTGTGGCCATGGTCACCACTTCATCGGCATCCTCGCTGCCCACTGCGAAGCCGCTTTTCAGGAAGAAGTCGAAATTCCGGCCCTCGCAGCCGCCCACGGCGTTGATGAACACCATGGGCAGGTGCTTATTAGCCGCCTCGGTAGAACTGAGACCACCGGGCTTGGTAATGATGAAGTCCGCTGCGTCCATGTACTCGTCCACGTTGGTGGTGTAGCCCAGGGCCGTCAGCCGGGGGTCTTTTTCCTCGGACAGGGTCTCCAGAAGCCGCTCGTTCCGGCCGCAGATGGCAACCACACGGCCGTTTTCCGGCATATCCGCCGTCAGCTTCCGGACGATCTTGTGCATGGGACCGGCACCCATGCTGCCGCACATGACCAACGCCAGCACGCCGCCCTCCGGCAGGCCCAGCTTCTCCCGTGCTTCCTTCCGGGGTGCGCTTTTATAAAAGGCCTGCCGCACGGGAATACCCAGGGGCAGCAGCTTGTCCGCAGGCAAACCGGCATTGACAAATTCCCCGGACAGTTCCGCCGCCGGGATGATATAGCCGTCCATAATGCACTGCTCCACGGTGGGGGAGCAGGTATAGTCCGTGGCCACGAAGAAGCAGGGAATTTTCACGCCCCAGGTCCGTCGGACCTCGGTCATCATCATGCCGGAGAACACATGGACGCAGACCACGGCGTCATACTGCTCCTCCAGCAGCAGCTCCCAGAGCTTTTCGGCACCCAGGGAGAGAATATCATAGATAGACGTATCCGCACCGGCCCCACGCTTTTCCATGGCCCGATAGCTGGCGTCAAAGAGCCGGGGGGCATAGCGGTAAATACGGGTATGCCAGGAGCAGATAAATTTAGAAAACCGGGGGGAAAGCCAGGCCAGCACGTCCCGAATTTCGCAGCTGGCACCCTGGGCCTCCAGGACCTCCATAATGGCCTTGGCCGTAGAATTATGGCCCTCGCCGGTATTGCAGGACAAAAACAGTATCCGCATTGCTTGCAGCACCTTTCTGAATCGGTTTTTTCTTATTATAACCGATAGCAGCGCCCATTGCAAGCAGAAAGAGGCCCCTGCCTTTACAAAGCAGGAGCCTCTAAAGAAAATTTTGTTTACAGCAGGTCCTTCACCAGGGACAATGCTTCCTCGTCGGCCACGATGGTGCAGTCGGGGTGCAGCTGCAGAATGGAGCCGGGGACCTTGGGGGTGATGGGTCCGAAAAAAGCGTCCTTCACGGCCTGAGCCTTCTTGGCACCGTTGACCACCAGCACCAGCCGCTTGGCCTGCAGAATACCACGGATACCCATGGTGTAGGCATAGCGGGGCACGTCGTTCTCGGAAGCGAAGAACCGGGAGTTGGCCCGAATCGTCGTCTCCGTCAGCTGGACCTTATGGGTCTCGGCGATGAATTCGCCGCAGGGCTCGTTGAAGCCAACATGGCCGTTGGGGCCAAGGCCCAACAGCTGCAAGTCGATGCCGCCCAGGGAGGCGATGAGGGCCTCGTAGCGGGCGCACTCCCGCTTCTCGTCGGGCTCCATGCCGTTTGGCACGTTGGTGTTGGCCTTGTCGATGTTCACATGGTCGAACAGGTGGTCGTTCATGAAATAGCGGTAACTCTGGTCGTGGGTCACGGGCAGACCGACGTACTCGTCCAGATTCACAGTGCGGACCTGGGAGAAGTCCAGTTCCCCGGCCTCATACTTTCTCACCAGCTCAGCGTAGGTGCCCTCCGGGCTGCTGCCGGTGGCAAGACCCAGCACGCAGTCGGGCTTCAGCAGGACCTGAGCGGCGATCAGGTCGGCTGCCTTCTGACTGACATCGGAATAATCTTTTGCAGAAATGATACGCATGATGCGAACCCCTTTCGTCTGTTATTTACAAAGCCATTGTATCATTAAACTTGCGTTTTGTACAGTGTTTCCAGAAAAATAGTCCTTTCCGGCAAGAAGAAAATTCGGTGGTATAAATTTGAATTGCTGCCCTTATTTTTTAGTATTATATTGGCACTGGATTTATTGTCAGAATTGGGTATAATGGCCACAGATTCCATTTGGAGGCGATCCCCATGAACAAGAAAACCTGGACCGCCCTGGCGGCAAGCATCGTTGTCTTTGCCGCAGGACTGTTCGTGACCCTGCAGACCCGTGCCGATGCCATCGTCAAGGGCGCAGCGGCATCCGCTACCGTTTCCTTCGCCCTGGGCCTGATCCTGACCCTGCTGGGCCTGTTGGGTGCTGTTGTCAGCCTGCTGCCGGAGCGCAAATCCACCGACGTGCGGACCCTGACCCTGGCGGCTATTTTTGCGGCTCTGTGCTACGTAGGATTTACCTATCTGCGCATCGATATTCCCGTGGGTACGGAAAAAACCGCATTTCATCTGGGCAACGTGTTCTGCGTGCTGGCGGCCCTGTTCGTGGGCGGCTTCTGGGGCGGCATGGCGGGTGCCATCGGCATGACCCTGGCAGACCTGACCACCGCCTATGTGACCTCCGCACCCAAGACCTTCCTGCTGAAGCTGGGCATCGGCCTCATCACCGGCCTGCTGGCCCATAAGGTTTTCCATATCAGCCATGAGAAAGCTGAGCGGAAGCTGCCCCTGCCCGCAGCCGTGGTCCTTTCCTGCGCAGGCGGCATGGCCTTCAACATCGTGGCCGACCCGCTGGTGGGCTATTTCTACAAGATGTACGTCCTGGGCGTTCCCCAGGAGGTCGCCACCATCTGGGCCAAGATGGGCGCTGTGACCACCGCCGTCAATGCGCTGGTGGCCGTGGTCGTGGCTTCCGTGCTGTACCTGGCTCTGCGGCCTGCGCTGAAGCGCTCCCGGCTGCTGCGTGAGATCTGATTTTGCATCCTCCCTCTCCCTTTTGTCCGGCGCTCCGGGGGCTCCCTCCCCGGAGCGCCCCTTTTTGCGCAAAAAGTCCCCCGGATACGCTGCCGTATCCGGGGGACGCCGGTTTAATCGTATTCTCTGATGACCGCCTTCACAATACCCACAATGGTGGCCTCCCGGCCGTCGATGGGGGGATAATGGTCGTTTTCCGGCATGAGCCAAATTTCGCCGTTCCGCTTGCGGAGGGTCTTGACGGTGGCGTTGCCCTCAAACCGGGCCACCACGATCTCCCCGTCCTCGGCGGTCTGCTGAGGACGGACCACCACCAGATCATCCTCCAGAATGTGGGCGCCGATCATGCTGTCTCCCACCACACGCAATGCAAAGCAGCCGGGAGCGCCGTTCCAGGGAATGCTGCCCTCCTGGTCCTCAAAGGCCAAATTCGGAAGACCCGCCCGCACGGCCCCCAGAATGGGAATCTGCCCCGGCCGGGCGGCTGTGACGGTGGCCCGCTTGGCCCCCTTGGTGCCGGTGGCCCGGAGCTTCCCGGACTCCTTCATGTTGTTCAGGTGATAGCTGACGGATGCGGTGGACCGAAGGCCAACGGCCTGGCCGATCTCCCGGACAGAGGGGGCATAGCCGTTCTCCTGGATGAAGTCGTTGACAAATTCCAGAATTTTATCTGCTTTGTCTGTGGTTCTGGGCATGGGGACACCCTCCTTCTTTTTTGTTTTCTTAATAATAGCACAAATGGGTGAAAAAAGAAAGAGTCAATTTGCATTTTCCCCTGCTTTTTCTGAAAAAACATGGCCGGAGGCATTCCCCCGGCCATGTGCTTCGTTATTTTGACCCGTCCAGGTCCGGATTCATCCGTTTTCGGCCCTGTTTTTTCAGCTTGTACAGCTCCTCTGCAGCCAGGCGGGTTTTGGCCACCACATCGCCGCCCTGGGGGAAGCAGTAATAGAGGACGTCCTGATTGCCGATGCAGATGATGTCCCCCAATTCGTACCAGAAGTAGTCGGCGTAAAGGCCATAGGAAGCCAGCGGAGGCTGGGAATAATCCAGTTTCCCGTCGCAGCCGGTGAGCCGGAAGCCGTTGGCATCGTGCCGGAGCCGTCCCTCCCCTACCCGGTAAATGGCCTTGTAGTCCACCATCATGGCGATCTTCACGGGAATATCCAGCAAATAGCTGCCGTCCAGCAGGCTTTTCCGCACGTTTTCCCGCTCCCAGGCGTACCAGTCCGGGATGTGCGGGAACTCCGTGTCCCCCTCCTGGGCTTTCAGATAGCCCGTGGGGGTCAGCTCGTAGGTCTTGCCGCAGGCGTGGCAGGTAAGGGTCGTCCCCTTGCCCTCCATGTGGCCCTCCCGGCCGCAGTGGGGACATTGGTACAGGACCCGCTGGAGGCCGTCCGCCCGGAAAGGCTCCGTGACGGCAATATGATTCTCCTCCTGCTCCCGGAAATTATCAAAGGAAAAGACCGCATCCAGCGCTGCATCCAGTTCCGGCACACTTTTTTCTTGAATCTCCGTCGGGGTAAACAGGCAGGAAACCTCCGCCCGGACCTGGGCCTTCCGTTTCTGGAGCATATTGTACAGGGGGTCCCGCAAAAAAGCCCCGTGGGTGATGACCGTCACCACCGGCACGTTGAGTTTTTTCAGCAGCACACCCATTTTCCTCGGCAGCGGCGTGGCCCTGCCGTCAAAGGAATAGCTGGCCTCCGGGAACATCAGAATGCTGATGTGCTTTTTGTGCAGCATGGTATCCATATCCCGCACCAGTCCCAGATCTGTCACGAATTTCCGGGTCGGAATGCAGCCCAGGGCCCGCATGAGTGCTTCTTTGCCCACAAAGCCGTCCGATGTGCAAACGATGCCGTAGGGCCTGGGGAAAAACAGTTTATTGGCAATCTGCAGGTCCAGGAAGCAAGAGTGATTCATCAGAATCAGCACCGGCTCTTTGGGGCCGATTTTTTCCATATCCCGATATGTAGCCGAAAAGCCCACGCTTCTCAGTTCTCCTGCGGAGATCAGCCGGATAGCCGCTCCCAGCAGCCAGGAGGGCCGTCGGGGCGCTTTCGGCTTGGGGCGTGGCAGAGCCAGGACCTGCTCATAGGGAAGGGTCTTAACCTTCGTTTTCATGGAATTCGTCCTCAGTCTTGGGGGCTTCCTCGGATTTTGCTTCTTTGGCCTGATTCACCAGCATTTTCGCCGGGTCATGGGGCCGGAAGCCCTGCCACAGCAGCACGGCCACCGCCGCCACACAGCTGATGCCCGCCAGCACCTGGCTCACCCGGAAGGGACCCCAGTACAGGCTGTCCATCCGCAAGCCCTCGATGAAAGCCCGGCCCAGGCCGTACCAGGCCACATAGCCCAGGGCCACCTGGCCATCATATTTCCGCTTTTTCGACAGGAAATGCAGCAGCAGGAAGCCCACGAAATTCCAGAGGGATTCGTAGAGGAACGTGGGATGGTAATACTCCACGGCCCCGGTGGCAGTGTTGTACAGGCCCATCCGCAGGAAGGAATCCGTAGGCGCCCCGAAGGCCTCCCGGTTCATGAAGTTGCCCCAGCGGCCCACCAGCTGGCCGATGAGCAGTCCCAGGGACACCACGTCCATCATGGCGGTGGCTTTGATCTTCCGGACCTTGCAGAACACGCTCAGGCCGATGACCGCACCCAGCACGCCGCCGTAAATCGCCAGGCCGCCGTTCCAGATGTAGAGAATGGAAATGGGATTGGATGCGTACTGATCCCACTCGAAAATACAGTAGTAAAGCCGGGCGCAGATAATGGCGAAGGGCGCCACCCAAAGCACGCCGTCAATGAGGTCGTCCTCCTTCAGACCGAATTCCTTGCTGCGCTTGCTGGCGTACAGTACCGCCAACAGCATTCCCACGGCGATGATGAGGCCGTAAAAATGGATGGTCAGAGGACCTAGCTGAATGGTGGAGGGCGGGTCCAATTCCAACCCCAGGCCGGGGAAGGAGATCAGGGTATAGGATAGGGCAGTCATTACGGTTCCTCCTTATCAATGGGGTCCAGAATGGTCATGGAGCAGTTGTCCCGGCGGATGGAATCTTCCAGGAATTTTCGAAGGTCCTCCGCCGTCAGGGAAGCATACAGCTCCGGGAAGTTGAAATAGTCGTAATCGCTGAGGGCGTAGGCACACAGCCGGTAGCAAGTGCCCTCGAAGCTGTCCAGGTCCCGGATACGGCGGCCCAGGGCGCTGCGGCGGATACGCAGGAAGGCCTCCTCCGGGATGCCCTCCCGGCACAGCCGCTGATTTTCGGCGAGAATATCCTCCCGAATCTGCCCCGCCTGCCGGGAATCCCCGGAGCAAAGGACCATAGCCGCTCCGTCCACACTCTCGCAGCCGCCCCCGAAGGAGGAATCGATGATTCCCTCCTCATAGAGCCGCAGATACAGCCGGGAACTTTCTCCGAACAGGGCCTCCGTGGCCAGGTCGCCGAGAATTTCCAGCCGGATGGCCTCCGGGCCGTCCTTGGGGGCGGGCAGCTTGAAGCCCATCTGGAACATGGGCATGGCCACATCCATGGGGATGTGCCTGGGACCGAAGGGGCAGTCCGCCGGTTCCGCCGGGAAGGGTAGCTTCTCTCCTACTTCCTTCTGTTCGTCCCCCAGCACCTCCAATGCCAGGGCCAAAACGCTTTCCGGGTCCACATCGCCCACCACGCACAAGACCATATTGGCCGGGGCATAAAAGGCCTCGTGGCACAGATGCAGCCATTCCGGGGTAATTTCGGCAATGGTCTCCCGGGTACCGAGAATGGGCACATGAAGGGGATGGTTCCGGTACATTTCCTCCATCAGGCTGTCAAAGCTGACGGAATCCGGGTAATCCAGATTGGAGTCAATTTCCTGACCGATGATCTCCCGCTCCTTCTCCACAGTCTCCTCGGTAAAATACGGGGTGGACACGAAGGTCAGCAGCAGCCGCAGGCAGTCCGCAAAATGATGAGTGGTCGTAAAGTAATAGGCCGTCAGGTCATGGCTGGTAAAGGCGTTGGCGCTGGCGCCCATGGCGGCGAACTCCGGGTACACATCATGGCCTGGCAGGTCGAACATCTTGTGCTCGAGATAATGGGCCACCCCTGCCGGGGCGTGATATTCTTTTCCCTTGAAGCGGAAATCCGTATGCAGGGAACCGAAATTTGTGACGAAATAGGCGCTTTTCCGGGTAAAGCCCGGTCTCGGCACCACCAGCACCGTCAGTCCGTTGGGAAGAACGCGCCGATAGAGCCGCTCGCCGATGGCAGGATAATCCTTCATGCCTTCACCCCCCTGAGCAAAAATTCCGAGTGGAAGCGCACATGGTTGGCAGCCTCCACCACTTCCTCCAGCGTCACCGCATCCAGCCGGGCATGATATTCCTCCGGCGGGAGCAGGCTGCCGGTGAGCAGACCGTTGAAATAGTAGCCCTCCATGTTGCTGCCGCTGTCAAAGGTGGCCCGCAGGGAGGAATGCATGGCTTCCCTGGCGCTGTTCAGCTCCTCCACCGTGATGTCCCCCTGTTGGCACAGGGTCAGCTGATGGAAAATTTCCTCCCGGACCCGGTCGGTCTGGGCATTTTCGATGCCGGTGCTGACAGTCAGTAAGCCTTTCCCGGCGTGATAGGCCGAGGAAATGTCGTAGCACAGGCTCATGGTCTCCCGGATAACCCGGAACAGCTTGTTCTGCATCCCCGCTCCGTAAATGAGATTGAAAAGCCGCATAGGAATGCACAGAGGGTGGTCCAACGTCACATCCGACACGAAGCCCAGGTCCAGCTGGGTCTGGGTCAGAGGCTGCTGCTCGGCCCAGGTGCCGCCGCCTGCATCGTGGAAACGGATTTTGCCGGGAGCGTAGCCCTTCCGGGGACCCAGGGCCTCCGCCAGGGGCATCAGCCCCGCCGCCACGGTGTCCGCATCCAGGTCGCCCACGCAGAAAATCTCCACGGGGCTTTCCTTCAATACCCGGACGTAGTAATCATACAGCTCCGCCGCCGTCAGGTTGGCAATGTCCTCCGGCTCCCCCAGGCGGCTCAGGCCGTAGGGGTCCTCCCGGCACATCCGGGCAAGCAGCTGCTGCATGGCATAGACCGCCTTGTCATTCCGGCGGGACTCGATGGCGGAAATGAGATTTTTCTTCTCCCCTTCCACATAGTCCTTCCGGAAAATTCCCTGGTCCAGCCGAGGTTCCAGCAGCAGCTCCCCCACGAATTCCGCCATGGGCCGGAAAATGGCATCCCCGGCCAGAGCGAACCGGTCCGCCAGGAACGTCATGCTCATGCCGCTGGCCTGCACGTCCCCCACCCGGCGGACCATGGCCCCCATGCCGGCCCCGTAGAGGGAATCCAGGCGGATGGTAATATCCCGCAGGTCCGGGTAATTCCGGCTGCCCCGGAGCAGAACGCTGCTCCAAAGGGCGTTTTTGGCGCTCTCCTCCCGGCACATGGGCCGGAGGAACTGCACCGTCATCAGGCTCTGCTTGAAGCGGGGGTCACGGATGAAATGCAGCCGCACCCCCGGAAAAAGTTCCGTTGTTTCGATCATAGGTACTCCTTTGGTTTTGAGAATACCAGACTATTATACAACCATTCGCCGCAAATAGAAAGTGGTACACGAAAAATTAAAGAGTTTTTGGTTGCGATTTTTTCCTTCATGGAGTACAATAGGATAAAACACGAATGACAATCGGAGGAAATTTCCATGAATTGGTTGGAGATCACCCTGAATACCGCCCCCGGCAATGTAGAAGCCCTGGCTGCCGAGCTGACCGCCAACGGCTTTGAGGAACTGGTGCTGGAGGACCAGGGGGAATTTGAGTCCTTCCTGGAGGAAAACCGGGACTGCTGGGACTATATCGACGAGGAATTGCAGCAAAAATTGCAGGGTCTGTCCCGCATCAAGCTGTACCTGGACCAGGCGGACACCGCCGCCCATGACCGGCTCTGCGCCCTGTGCGCCGCCCACGGCATTACCCCCGTGGAGAGCGTACTGGCTGAGCAGCAGTGGGAGCAAAGCGGCCAGGAGAATTATCCGCCCCAGGAGATCGGCAACTCCCTGGTAGTCCTGCCCGTGTGGCTGGCGGATTCTTACGAAACGAACCGAAAAAAGATCATTCTGGACCCGGGCATTGCCTTCGGCACCGGCTACCATCCCACCACCCAGATGGTGGTGGAGGAAATGGAGGACCGGCTCTTTCCCGGCTGCACCTGTCTGGACCTGGGCAGCGGCAGCGGCATTCTGTCCATCGCCGCCCTGCGGCTGGGGGCAAAAAGCGCCGTAGGCGTGGACATCGACCCTAAGGCCGAGAAGGCCGCCGGGGAGAACGCCGCCCTGAACGGCTTCGGCTTCCCGGAATTTCAGGCCTGCACCGGCAGCGTCACCGAGGACCCGGCGCTGATGGAAAAGCTGGCCGGAAACGGCCATGACTTTATTTTCGTGAACATCGTGGCAGACGTCATCATTTCCCTGGCCCCCGTACTGCCCAAGCTGGCAGGAGACAAGGGCACGGTCATCCTCTCCGGCATTCTGGACACCCGGCTTGCAGAGGTGGAGCAGGCTCTGACCCGCTCCGGCATGGACATCATCGCCTGGAAGGCCAAGGAAGAATGGCGCTGCCTGACCGCAAAAAGGAGACAAGCATGAAACTATCCTATCGGGCCCGGCGGACCTGGCACCGGGTAGGCATTGCCGCCCTGGCCATTGCCGTGCTGGCAGCCCTGATGATTTTTGTATGGACCGTGTGGCTGGGCCGGTATGTGGTCTACACCCGGGACGGGGCCACGTTGGATTTTAACAGCAGCGCCGAGATGATCGACGGCGTGGTGGCTCAGGAGCCGCCCACCCAGGAGACCGTCAGCGTGGTGTACAACGAAGGCGAGGACGCCATCGACACCGGCTCGGAAATGACCCAGCTGAACGGCTTCTTCATCAGCGCCTTTGACCTGACCGACGATCTGGCCACGGTCCAGGAATTGGCGGACAGCATTCCCAACGGCAGCAGCGTGATGATCGACGTCCGCAGTTCCTACGGCTATGCCTACTACTCCTCCACCGTCGCCCCGACGGCGGACAGCGTGAACGTCACCGCCGTGGATGCGCTGATCGCATCCCTGAAAGCCCGGAATGTCTATCTCATCGCCCGGCTCCCGGCGTTCCAGAACTATTATTACGGCCTGAACAACGTCCCGGCGGGTCTGGCCGTGGAGGAAGGGTATCTCTGGATGGACGATGAGGGCTGCTACTGGCTGGACCCGGCTTCCAGCTCGGCCCAGAATCAGCTGGTGCAGACCGTCAGCGAATTGAAGTCCCTGGGCTTCCGGGAAGTGGTGTTCAGTCAGTTCTGCTTCCCCTCGGATATGTCTTCCATCGTCTACAATGCCGAGGACCGGCAGGCGGTGCTGGATGCGGCGGCAGCCAGCCTGGTCTCCACCTGCGCCGGCTCCACCTTCACCGTATCCTTCCAGGCAGACGTTGGGGACCTGACCATTCCGGAGGGCCGGAGCCGTCAGTATGTGGCCAATGTCTCCGCCGTGAACGCCTCCCGGACCGCCGAGAGCAGCGGCTTCGGAGAGGATGCCCCCATCCGGCTGGTGTTCCTGTCGGAATCCAACGACTCCCGCTACAACGCATACAGCGTCCTGCGGGCCATCAATCTGATTCAATCCGCCACTAACGGATAAAGAGATCCCGGAGTTTTTCTCAAACTCCGGGATTTTTCTGCACTTTTAATAAAGAATGATGGTCATGCCGTAATAGAGATAGCTATACAGCGTCGGGGCCACCTCCGGGGGCAAATTCACGCAGCCGTGGCTGCCGTTGTTCACATAAATGTCCCCGCCGAATTCCGTCCGCCAGTTGGCATCGTGGAGGCCGTAGCTGCCGTAGAAGCCCATCCAGCAATCCACCCAGTCGTTCCAGGTGGGGCCGGTGAGCCACACATCCCGGTCCAGGTCATAGAAGGAATACACGCCGGTGGGGGTGGCGTCGCCGTTGGCCAGGCAGCCGGTGACGCAGGCGGTCTGCAAAACCAGATCGCCATTCCGGTAGCAGTACACGGTCTGGTTGGGAATGTCCACCTCCACATAGTCTCCGCCGAAGTTGTCCACCACCGTTCTCCCCGGCTCTCCGGGCAGAATGTCCGCCTCGATGGTCTTTTTCTCCCCGGACAGGATGCCGGTACGCAGGGCCTCGGTCAGGCTTTCCGCATTCACGCTGTACCCGCCGTAGGCATTCTGCAAATAGATGTTTTTCCCGGACGTGGTCACGAACACCCGTGCGTCCGAAGCCGCCACGGAATGGGCCTGGGCCATATTGGCGGCATAAGCCCCGATGGCGCTTTCGTCCAGCACCGGCGTCACGCCGTCAGCATCTACGCTGACCCATTCCAGGATGTTCGTCCGGTCCACTTTTTCCTCCCCGTCCGGGAAAGAAAGCGTCAGAACAGAATCCAGCCAGGTATTGGCCGTGGCCGCACCGGGCAGAGGGTCTTTTTCACCGGAGACGGCGATTTTCTCCGGGGCAACGGTCACTTCGGATTTTAATTCCCGTGCAGCGGCAGACAGGGCCTGCACCGCCGGGGAATAGTCGTTCCAGGTCCAGTCCTTGCCGGTCTGGGTGGTGTAAGATTGGGAGGTCGGGTCAAAGACCAGCTTGGCCTTTTCCGTGCCGTCCTTCCGGGAGGTGTCCACCCCATGGAGCCGGGTGAGAATATCCGAAGGCAGGGTGATGTCGTAAATATCCTCCGCTTTCGTGCCGATGGCGTTGCGCAGGTCCTCCGGCAGATGGCAGGTCATAGATAGGTCCGCCCCGGTAAGGACCGTTGTCTCCCCATCCAGCGTCACCGTCAGGGTGTACGCCTCCGGCAATGCCTCCAGCTTTTCTGCCGCTGCCTCCAGGTTCAGTCCCGCCACGTCTACGCCGCCGATGACCGCTCCCTCCGGGAACCGGTACAGGGCGGCGCAGCCGCAGAGGACAGCCGTCAGCAGCACGAATACGAATAACAACCGTTTCATGGGCGCTCCCCCTTTCTCTCTTGGGGAAATCATACCATACGGAAGGAGAAAATACAAGAAAACTCTTTCGTCACTTTGTATAATATTGCGCTTGCGCCTGCCAGAGACGGGCATATTCGCCATCGGTGTCTGCCAGCAGGGCCTCGTGGCTCCCCTGCTGAATGACGGACCCATGGTCGAAAACGGTGATCTGGTCGCAGAACTTGCAGGAGGACAGCCGGTGGCTGATGTACACGGCGGTCTTATCGCCCACGATGCTGTTGAATTTCTCGTAAATTTCCGCTTCGGCAATGGGGTCCAGGGCCGCTGTGGGTTCGTCCAGCACCAGGAAAGGCGCATCCTTATAGAGGGCACGCGCGATGGCAATTTTCTGGGCCTCGCCGCCGGAAATCTCCACGCCGTCCTTATCCAGGTCCTTGTAAAGCTCCGTGTCCAGTCCATGAGGCATGGCAGCCAGCCGGTCGGCAAAGCCCGCATCCGTCAGGCACTGCTCCACCCGGCGGCGGTCATATTGGCTCCGGCCTGCCACGTTTGCCCCCAAAGGCTGGGCCAGCAGCTGGAAGTCCTGGAACACCACGGAGAAAAGGTCCAGGTAGTCCCGGTAATTATACTTACGGATGTCTATGCCGTTCAGGAGAATTTCGCCCTCCTGGGGGTCGTAGAGCCGGCAGAGCAGCTTGATAAACGTGGTCTTGCCGCTGCCGTTCTCCCCCACCACTGCCATGCGCTTGCCGATGTCAAAGGTAAAATTCACATGCCGCAATGCCCAGGTTTCCGCCCCGGGGTACTGGAAGGAAACATCCCGGAACTCCACCTGATAATTCCGGTCCGCCCGCTTCTCCGTGGTCAGGCTGCCCTGGTACATGGCGTTGGGAATGTCCAGAAATTCATAGGTAGTCCGCAGGAATTCCGTGTTCTGCCGCATCATTTCCAAAGCCCCCAGAAGCTCGGAAAGATTCGAGGAGAGGGTCGTGGCTGCACCCACATACTGAGTAACGCTGCCCACACCAAAAGCGCCGCCCAGGGCTTTCAGACAGGCAAAGATATATACCAGTCCGGAAAACAGCGCACCGGAAGACTGGGTAACGGCATTTCCGACACCATAGACACCCCTGAAAATACGGTCAAGGTCCTTTCCGGGTGCAAAGGGATTTTCCCGTTCCTTTTTTTCCCGCATCAGGGGGTACTGTCCATAAAGGCGCAGGTCCATCCACCGTTTCCGTTCCCGCGGCAGGTCAAAGAAGACGTTGAAAAGGCGATTTCCGAAGGTCGCTTCCTCCGACCGCTGCGCATAGAGTCGGTTGCCGACGGCCGCAACCCGCTGCTGCAGCACGACGATCCCGCCCATAACGAGCAGGAGGACCAGCGCCGCCAACGGGTTATTCAGGAACTGCATCCCGCCCTGGTTTACCCTGGCCGTGAACAGGCTCACCGTCAGCACGGCTGCACCCAGAATGCCCAGCACTGCCTGAACAAGCCGAAAAGTGCTCTGCACTGCCTCGTTGATACCGAATCCGCTCCATTGTTCATTCTCGCGTATTTTTGTCCGAAGCTGCCGGACCCTCTGAGAATCCGCATCGGCAAAATCCATGCTCAGCATTTTTTCCAGGAACAGCCGCTCCTTCATGGGGTTGTGCATACTGTTCAGCGCGTTCATCCACCGCATCAATCCTGCTTTCAGCAGGCCCAGCAGCGCACTCACGCCCAAAGTCAGCGCAGTCCAGCGCCAGAGCATTTCCGGCCGTCTGGCCCCGGCCAGCTCATTGACCAGCTGTGCCGAAAACCAAATGGTCACATAGGGCGTCAGGGCCACCACCAGGCTCACCGGAAGCAGTGATGTCAATCGCCCCGGCACACAGCGCTCCACATCCCGCAGGCACCGGAGCGTATATTTCCAGCAATCCTTCCAACCGTTTTTCTTCTCAGTCACGGAAATCCCTCCCTTCCTGATAGTAGCGGCTCTGTATCTCAAAAAGCTGGGCATAGCCGCCGTTTTTCGCCAGCAATTCTTCATGGGTGCCTTCCTCGGCAATAACACCATCTTTCAGATACAAGATCCGGTCACAGAACCGGGTCGATGCCAGCCGGTGGGAAATGAACACAGAGGTCTTGCCCTTGGTCATGGCATTGTATTTTTGGTAAATATCGCTCTCGGCCAGGGGGTCCAGCGCTGCCGTAGGCTCATCCAGCACCAGAATGGGGCCATCTTTGTAAAGTGCCCGGGCCAGCAGCAGCCGTTGCGTCTGTCCACCGGAAAATTCTACACCATCCGGGTAAAGTTCCTTACCGTAATGGGTGTTCAGCCCCTTTGGAAGAGCGGATACGAATTCCGTCAGTCCCGCCTTTTCGATACAGTCGTTCACCTTTTCTGTGTCCGTTACCGTCTCCGAAAGCGTGATATTCTCCGCCACAGAGCCGGGAAGCAGGGAATTGTCCTGGAATACGCCGGAAATGCACGCATAGTATTCCCGCCGGTTCAGCTCCCGAATGTCCACGCCGTTCAGCAGCACCCGCCCCTCGACAGGGTCCAGAAGACCGCAGATCAGCTTCACCAGGGTCGTTTTGCCTGCGCCATTCAGGCCCACCACCGCCAGCTTTTCTCCGGGGTGGATGGTCAAATACAAATGTTCAAATACGGGCTTTTCCGCCTCCGGATACCGGAACGACACATCTTCCAGCCGCAGTTCATAGCCGTCCCCCTTGGGAATGGGCTTGCCCCCCGTGAAGCGGAAGGGTTCCGGGTATTCGATCCATTCCAGCACGGAACTGATCTCCCGACATTCCTTCTGGACCTCTACCATGTTATTCAGAATCTGTCCGACCCAATCCGCAAAGCCACTGGCAGCGGCAAAGTACAACAGAAACTGTGCAGTGGTCAGCTGTCCTTCGATGGCCATAGAGATCAGATACCAGTAGGCCAGGCCGTTCCGCAGCAGCGTCAGCAGCACATCCAGCAGATCCCCCCAGACCAGAACCCGCTCCCGGCGGTGAACGAAGTCCTTATGGAGCCGGATGCTTTTCTCGTAAAGCTCCATCAGCCAGTCCCGCAGACCAAATAGACGGACATCCTTGGCCAGCTTATCAGACTCTGCCTTGTTCGCCACATAGTTCTCCCGCACATAGCAGCGATTCTGCTCCTCCCGGTGATCCTGCTGCCAACGGGTCAGCCGTCTGGTGACCAGGTAGCCCACGAGCGCCATCGCAATGACCACCACAGCCAGCACCGGGTTCAGGTCGGTCAACAGCGTCAGATATACGGCAAAGCAGCCGACGCCGGAGAGCAGCGTTTCCAGTGTCACCCAAATATGCTCCGTTCCGCTGTTGTTGTCCCCCACCGCCATATACGCTCCGTTTTTGACCTCAATGGCTTTAGAATCGCTGCAAAGGCAGTAAGACATGGTGCAGGCCTTCTCGATCACACGGTCAATGAGTACGCAGCGAACGGCGATACGTCTGATCTGTGCGCTGTACGCAAAATATGTTTTGAACGTGCCGACCAGCAGCATTCCCAAAGAGAACATTAAGATCACCCGCAGCAGGTCCGAAATGCTGTCCTGCCGCTCTACACTGGCCAGAATTTCCGGCGCTGCGTAAAGCTGCATGGCCTGCAGACCCACTGCGCAAGCAACCGCCAACACAAGCCGCCACAGGACATCCCGCTGATGCTTCCAGGCGGTCTTTACCATATACCCCAAGCAATGGGGCGTTGAATAAACGCTTTTGTCTTTTCTCATATCCTTCCCTCCTTGTGGTGCTATCCTATCATGAAAAATCGTCCCCGGAGGATTTCGGGGACGAATGGTAAAACTTTGGTGACGAACCGTTATTCCTGGGGCAATAGGATTTCCGTGGTGAAGGCGCCGTCCTCGGAATTCCGGCTCAGATACCCGTCCAGCCGGGCCACGATGGCATCGATGCGCACCAGGCCGAAGCCGTGGCCCTCCCCCTTGGTGGTCCGGAACCGGCCGTCGGCCTTGGGCAGCTTCTTCCCGGCGGTGAAATTGGTGAAGGAGATATAAAGTTGGGTCCCCTTCATGTCCATGTACACCCGGATGAGCCGCTGGTCCTCCGGCAGAGCAGCGCAGGCATCCATGGCATTATCGAAAAGATTGCCCAGGATGCAGCACAGGTCAATTTCGGATGTCCGCAGCTTCACGGGAATGTGTGCATCCGCCAGCACCCGGATGCCCTTGCTCTTAGCCAGGGAAATTTTGGAGTTCAGAATGGCATCGGTCATGGCGTTGCCGGTCTTGATGACCGTGTCCACGGTGTTCAGATCCGTGTCCAGGGCGTCCAGATAGGTCTTGATGGCCTCCAGGTCCCCCTGGGCGGCGTAGGCCTTCATGGTCTGGATGTGGTTCCGGTAATCGTGCCGCCAGCCACGGATCTGCCGGTACATATTGTCCACTTCCCGGTAGTGGGTCTCGATCAGCTCCTGCTGATAGGTTGCCAGCCGCCGGTCGATGCGTTTGGATAGAAATGACATAGTTTTCTCCTCAGGTCCGCTCAATAATGGCCCGGTTCAGGGGTTCGTAGGCCCCACGGGGCAGGGGCAGCACCGTGCCGTCGGACAGCCGGACCTCCGTCCGGGTCACCCGGCGCACGTCTTTCAGGTTCAGAATGAGGCTTCGCCCCACCCGGAAAAACCGTTGGTCCAGTTCCTTTTCAAACTCCCCCAGGGTCCGTTTTACGGTGTATTCCCGCTTGGCGTGGAGGGTCACATAGTTCTGCCGGACCTCCAGGTAACGAATTTCATAAAAAGGCAGCCGGACCATTTCCCCGGACAGTTCCAGGTTCAGGCACCGGTCCTGCTGCTTCCGTTTTTCCGCTGCCCGGTCCAGGACTACCCGGAGTTTTTCGGATTTGATTGGCTTCATCAGGTAGTGCAGCGCCGCAACCTCGTAGCCCTCGGCGATATAATCCGAGTAGCCGGTAAGGAACACGATTTGAACGGCTTCATTTTCCTTCCGGACGGTCTTGGCCATGGAGACCCCGTCCAGCGCACCCATTTCAATATCCAAAAGCAGAATATCCCAGTCTTTTTCCTCCGCATATTGGAACAAGAAGGCCTCCGCAGAGGGAAATTTCCGCAAAATGAGCGAAATTTCCCGGTCCCTGGCCCATGCCTCCACCATCCCGGCGGTATAGTCCCGGTCCACGGCAGAGTCATCGCAAATGGCGATTTTCATGGCTGTCACTTCCTTTGCTTTCATTATACATTCTTTCCATACTTTTGCAAGAGAAATCCCCGCTCCGGGAAGGAACGGGGAAAAATCTGAAGGTGAGGCGCAAAATAGCCTTCCCTAGGGGAAGGTTATTTGCGTCCCGCCGGCTCTGCGTATGGAAGTCTGGCGTCATTCCTCCTGCAGCAGGCGGAAGGTGGTATCCAGATACAGCTTGAAGGTCACGGACAGCAGGGCCGCACGAAGGAGTTCCTTTTCGTTGGACTGGGAAATGCCCACCTGCTCCGGCTTTTCCCGGCTGCCGAAAATCACCTGCATGAGATTTTCAAATTCCGCACAGAAATAATTGTAGGCCACTTCAAATTCATAGCTGCTCTTCTGAATGTCGATGAGGGAGCGGATATCCTCCATGCTGACCACATTTTTCACGCAGGCCACGAAAATCAGATAGGCGATGCTCTCCGCCCGGTAGGCTTTCTTCTCCGGGCCGGGGATGATGTGCTGCTTCACATAGTTGCTGACCATGGAAGCCGTCAGCGGCGGGATGCCGCAGCCCTCCAGCACTCCGTTCACATACCGGGTCACCTGCTCTAAGTACAGCCCCACGTCGGGAATTTCATGGAGCCTGGGGATATGAAACGACCGGACGGCCTCCGCCAGCCGGGCACGTAATGCTTCTTCCATAGGTTCCTCCTTGGCATTTTTCTATATCTTATTCCCAATTTCGACTTTTGTCAATCCGTTTTTTAAAAACCGATTGACAGTTTTTGAAAATCGTGTTATGATAGACAAGGATTTACAAGACCACATCACCGGTTTTTCAAAAACCGATTCCATAGGAGGCATTTTTATGCGAAAGATCATTGCCGATTCTTCGGCGAACCTGCTGAGCCTCAGCGGCGCCGCTTTCCAGTCCATCCCCATGGTCATCCACGCCGGGGAGCGGGATTTTCTGGACGACGCCCGGCTGGACACCGGGGACATGATGGACTACCTGTCCACCTTCAAGGGCCGCTCCGGCACTGCCTGCCCCGGTCCCGACGGCTGGATGAACGCTTTCGCCGGGGCCGACGAGATTTTCGTTGTGACCATCACCAGTGGCCTGTCCGGAACCTACGGCTCCGCCATGGCCGCCAAGGACCTCTATGAGCAGGTCCACCCCAAAGTCAAAATCCATGTGTTCGACAGCTTGAGCACCGGCCCGGAAATGCAGCTGCTCATTGAGAAGCTAGCCTCGTTACTGGATACGGACCTGAGTTTTGAGGAGATCCGGGATGCCGGAGAGGCCTATCTCCGCTCTACCCGGATGTTTTTCAGTCTGCAGTCCCTCCACAATCTGGCTCAGAACGGCCGGGTGAACAAGCTGGTGGCCGGGGCCATCGGCATCCTGAACATCCGCATTCTGGCCACCGCCAGCCCGGAAGGCACCATCGCCCCTGTGGAAAAATGCCGGGGCGAGAAAAAAGCCCAGAGTGCCATGGCGGCGAAAATGCTGGAAGCCGGGTACAAGGGCGGCAAGGTCCGCATCCACCATGCAGAAAATCCGGAGACCGCCCAGGCCGTCAAGGCGGCGCTGCTGGAAAAGTTTCCGGCGGCAGACATTGAGATCGGCACCTGCCGGGGCCTTTGCAGCTATTATGCGGAGCGGGGCGGTGTGCTGACGGCCTTCGAGACAGCGTAATTTTTTCCCCATTGGCGCATAAGATGTTCCATACATCGAACGTTGAGGTGGTACTATGGAACATACGGAAAACGCCATTACCCTCCGGGGGCAGCTGACGGGCCTGCCGGAATTTTCCCATGAAAATCACGGAAAACGCTTCTGCCGCTTTCTTCTGGAGGTCCGGCGGCTGTCCGGGGCGGCGGACCTGCTGCCCGTCGTGGCAGAGGAAGCTCTGGTCAATGACCTGGACCCCGGCGCCGGGGATATGATCGCCGTCACCGGCCAAATCCGCTCCCACAATCGCCGGGAGAATGGGGTCCGGCGGCTGATGATCTTCGTATTTGCCACGCAGGTAAACGTAGAATCCGGCGAAGCCATCAATGATCTGGACCTGACGGGGATTTTATGCCGGGAGCCGGTCTATCGCCGCACGCCTCTCGGCCGGGAAATCTGCGACGTGATGCTGGCGGTCCCCCGGGCCTTTCACCGGGCGGATTACATTCCCTGTATTCTCTGGGGTCGCCTGGCCCAGGAAGCCCGGGACCACCACGTCCGGGACCTTTTATCCATCCGTGGGCGGCTCCAAAGCCGCATATACACAAAGCTGACCCCCGACGGAGCCACGGAGCGGACCGCCTACGAGGTCTCCGCACTGGAAGCCTGGTTCCCGGAGCCGGAAGAATAGATTTTTCAAGCCGGAGGCGGCTCCCGCCGCCTCCAAAGCCACGCAGAGCCTCCCCCGCAGCCCTGCGCCCTTTCATGCTACGCACGCCCCCGCTCTTTTGTGCGGCGGGGCTTTTCTTTTTCCCGGCGGCGTGGTATAATGGAGAAAAACGCAAAAAGGAAGGGCATTATGGAGGAAAAAGTTCAGGCCATCATCGACCTTTTGAAGCAGCGCTATCCGGAGAGCCAGTGCGCCCTGCACTACGAAAAAGATTACGAGCTGATGATCTCCGTGCGACTGTCCGCCCAGTGTACCGACGCACGGGTCAATCAGGTGACGCCTGCCCTGTTCGCAGAGTTCCCCACTCTGGAGGCCATGGCCAGCGCCCCCATCGAGCGGGTGGAGGAGCTGGTCCGCTCCTGCGGATTTTATAAGCACAAGGCCCGGGACATCGTGCTGGCCTGCCAGATGCTCCTGTCCGACTACGGCGGAAAGGTCCCCGGCACCATGGAGGAACTGCTGCGGCTCCCCGGCGTGGGCCGCAAGACCGCCAACCTACTGCTGGGCGACATTTACGGCGTGCCCGGCAGCGTGGTCTGCGACACCCACTGCATCCGTATCTGCGGCCGCCTGGGGCTGACCGTGGGCAAGGAGCCGGAAAAAGTGGAGCGGCAGCTGCGCTCCATCCTGCCCCCGGAGGAATCCTCGGATTTCTGCCACCGGCTGGTGATGTTCGGCCGGGAGGTCTGCACCGCCCGGTCCCCCAAGTGCGGCGAGTGTCCCCTGTCCCCCTTCTGCTCCGCCGTCACCGGACAATAACGCATATACGCCCCCTTTGGCCCATAGATTTGGGACAAGGGGGGATTCTTTTGCCCATTTTCTACGCTACCCTGCTGCTGACCGGGGTCAATCTGCTGCTGCGATTTCTCTCCACCGCTTTTCAGGTGTTTCTTTCTTCCCGGCTGGGCAGCGCCGGAATCGGGCTGCTGCAGCTGGTGATGAGCGTTGGAATGCTGTCCATGACCGCCGGAATGGCAGGGGTGCGGACGTCGGCCATGTACCTGTGCGCCGGGGAACTGGGCCGAAAAAAGCCGGAAAACGTCCGGTGGATGCTCCGCAGCGCAGGGCTGTACAGCCTTCTGTGCAGCGGGGCCGTGGCCACGATCCTGGCCCTGGGTGCGCCCTACATTGCCGTCCATTGGGTGGGAAACGGCGCTGCCGCCCCGGCCCTGCGGCTGTTCGCCTGCTTCCTGCCCGTCACCTGCCTGTGCGGCTGCATGAGCGGGTATTTCACAGCCGCCAACCGCATCGGTGTTCTGGCAGCCGTGGAAGTCGCCGAGCAGCTACTGTCCATAGCCGTCACCGCCGGGTTGCTGCTGACCCGTGCCGGGTCGGACCCGGTCCGGGCCTGCCAATGCGTGATCTTCGGCAGCGGTGTCGGCGCTGCCATGACGCTGACGTTGCTCTGTATTCTCCGGTTCCGGGAAAAGGCCCCGAAGGGTCCCCGGATTCCCGTGACCAGGCGGCTTCTGGAAACAGCCGTACCCCTGGCCCTGGCGGACGATCTGAAAAGCGGCCTGTCCACGGCGGAAAATCTCATGGTCCCCAAGCGGCTGGGGGTGGCCGAGCCGCTGGCGGCCTTCGGGATGCTCACAGGCATGGTGTTCCCGGTGATCATGTTCCCGGCCGCCATTCTCTTCGGCCTGGCCGAGCTGCTCATTCCCGAACTGGCCCGGTGCGCTGCCGCCGGGAGCCAGCGGCGCATCCAATATTTGGTGAAACGGTCCCTGCGAGCAGGTCTGCTCTACGGCTGCTGGGCCGGGGGACTGCTGGTGCTGCTGGCAAGGCCCCTCTGCCTGCGGCTCTACGGAAGCAATGAGGCCGGGCAGCAAATGGCCGCCTATGCGCTGCTGGTCCCCATGCTCTACTGCGACGCCGTCACGGACGCCATGTGTAAGGGACTGGGCCAGCAAAAAATCTGCGTCCGGAACAACATTTTCACAGGCTTTCTGGACATTGTTTTTCTCTACTTTCTCCTGCCGAAATTCGGGCTTCACGGGTATTTCGCCAGCTTTTTCCTGACTCATGCCCTGAATTTCCTCCTGAGCATCCGCTTGCTGCTCCGGGTCTCCGGGGTGGTCCTGTCCCCGGCGGCAGTGCTGAAAACCCTGGCCGCTGCAACGCTCAGCGTGGCCCTTTGCCGCCTACTGTCCCCTCCCCCGATCCGGGCCGGGGCATTTGTCGCCGCATTCTTTGCCGCCCTGACCCTGCTGGGGATCCTGGACCGGGAGGACCTGCGCTGGCTCCGGGGACTTCTGAGGCAAATCCCCAAAAAGGCATAAAAAGTCCCTTCCGAATCTGAACAGCACCCCATTTGTTAGACAAGTATGATATACTATCTAACAAGTGGGGTG
>ERZ841120.147-NODE-147-length-67620-cov-12.872893_pt1 | contig 67620 bp, 60 predicted proteins | sample MGYA00519572_ERZ841120 | MGnify/ENA primary metagenome ERZ841120 (study PRJEB31850, sample SAMEA3708890) | human gut metagenome | biome: human gut; feature: human-associated habitat; material: faeces | place: China | collected 2014 ...
CAAGACGCGAGACCCGCCCAAGGGTCGAAGCGGATGCAGGGCACCGCAAGAGGGCATTGATGCAGTTGCCCGGAACAGAAAGCGTTGGAGCTTGATGTTCAGGGAGCAATTTTTGGCGCAGCGGTCTGCAAGACGCGAGACCCGCCCAAGGGTCGAAGCGGATGCAGGGCACCGCAAGAGGGCGCTGATGCAGTGAACAGAACAAATAAGCATATAGGAGCTTAAGGAGACAAACCATGAAAGATATCACTAAGTACCAGGGCGTTATCCCCGCTTTCTACGCCTGCTATGACGCAGAGGGCAATATTTCCACTGAGGGTGTCAAGGCCCTCACCCGCCACCTGATCGCCAAGGGCGTTAAGGGCGTGTATGTCGGCGGTTCCTCCGGTGAGTGCATCTACCAGCATGTGGACGAGCGCAAGGCCGTGCTGGAGGCAGTGATGAGCGAAGCCAAAGGCAAGCTGACCGTCATTGCACATGTTGGCTGCAACAACACCGCCGACAGTGTGGAGCTGGCCCGCCATGCCGAGAGCGTGGGTGTGGATGCCATCGCCTCCATCCCCCCCATCTACTTCCACCTGCCCGAGTATGCCATTGCAAAATACTGGAATGACATGTCCGCTGCTGCTCCCAATACCGAATTCGTCATCTACAACATTCCCCAGCTGGCTGGCACCGGCCTGACCATGAGCCTGCTGAAGGAGATGCTCAAGAACCCCAACGTGGTGGCTGTCAAGAACAGCTCCATGCCCACCCAGGACATCCAGATGTTCAAGGATGCCGGCATCGCTGCCCGCGGCGAAGGCAACTTTGTGGTCTTTAACGGCCCCGATGAGCAGTTCGTCTCCGGCCGCGTCATCGGCGCAGACGGCGGCATCGGCGGCACCTACGCCGTGATGCCTGAGCTGTATCTGGCCATGAACGAGCATATCAACAAGGGCGAGGTCAAGGAAGCACAGGCCCTCCAGTACGAGGCCGACCGCATCATCTACAAGATGTGTGAGGCCCACGGCAACCTGTACGCCGTGCAGAAAGAGATCCTGCGCCGGATGTACGGTCTGGAGCTGGGCGGCGTGCGTGAACCCATGCCCAGCCTGATTCCCGAGGATGAGGCCATCGTGGCCGAAGCACAGGCCATGATCGAGGCCGCCATCGCAAAACTGTAAGCTGAACAAGCGCCCCCTCTCCGTCTCTTTTCAGAGGGGAGGCGGGCGCTTCTTTTTTGGAGGGAAAGCGTATGATCTGCGATACCCTGGATCAACTGCATCTGTACAAGGGGTTCCACAAAAACCTCGACACGGCCATTGAGTTTCTGGCCGCACACCCGCTGGATACCCTGCCGCTGGGCCGTACCGAAGTGGACGGCGACGAGGTGTTCATCAATGTGATGGATGCCGATCTCAAACCCCACACCGGTTCCCACGCCGAATATCACCGGCTCTACGCCGATCTGCAGATCGACCTGACCGGCGGCGAGGGCTGGGGCTACGAGACCGCCCCCGGTACCGAGGTGGAGCCCTACCAGCCGGATATCGGCAAAAAGGACAGCGAGGATGCCGTTTTCGGCACTCTGGGCGAGGGGCGGTTCGTCCTCTTCTTCCCCGGTGAGCTGCACCGCCCCGGCGTGGAAATGCCCGGCTGCGATCGTGTCCGCAAAGCTGTTGTCAAGATCAAGATGGAGGATAAGTATCATGGATAAGGAAAAACTGTTTGCTCAGATCAAGGGCGGGCTGATCGTCTCCTGCCAGGCATTGGAGCACGAGCCCCTGTACACCAAGGAGGGCGGCGTGATGCCCCTGATGGCCAAGGCAGCCGCCATGAGCGGCGCGGTGGGCATCCGCGCCAACACCGTGCGGGACATCACCCAAATCAAGGAGGTCGTGGACCTGCCCGTGATCGGCATCATCAAAAAGGACTACCCCGGCACCCCCATGTACATCACTGTGACCATGAAGGAAGTGGACGAGCTGGTGGCCTGCGGCGTGGATATTCTGGCGGTGCAGGGCACGGGAGCTCTCCGCCCGGACGGTTCCACCTCCGCCGAGTTCATCCGCGCTATCAAAGCAAAGTACCCGGATCAGTTGGTGATGGCCGACTGCGACAACTTTGAGAACGCCATGGCCTGTGCCGAGGCCGGTGCCGACTTTGTGGGCACCACCATGCGCGGCTACACCCCTGAGACCCAGGGCATTGACGACATTGATTTTGATTTCGTCCACAAGCTGGCCACCGAGTGCCCCGCCAAAGTCATTGCCGAGGGCCACATCCACTCCCCCGAGCAGGCCGTCAAGGCACTGGAAGCCGGTGCCTTTGCACTGGTGGTGGGCGGTGCCATCACCCGCCCTGCCGAGATCACGGCCCGCTTCACCGGTGCCATCAACGCCATGAACAAGTAAAACGGAGACACTGAGATGAAACAGTATCTTGCGATCGATATCGGCGGCACTGCCGTCAAGCTGGGCATCGTGGATGAGACCGGCGCGGTGGGCCCCAAGGCCGAGGAGAGCGTCAACTTTGACAGCTACCAGACCCCGGTGCTGACCACCGTGCTCAAAACCGCCAAAGCCTTTGTGGAGACCCAGAACATCGATGTGAACACACTGGAAGGCGTGGGCGTTTCGGCCACCGGCCAGATCGACAGCCGCAAAGGCATCGTGGCCGGTACCTGCGGCAACTTTCCCAACTACATCAACAGCCCCATCCAGGCCGAACTGGAACGGCTCTTCGGCCTACCCGTCACCGTTGCCAACGATGCCAACTGCATGACGCTGGGCGAGGTCTGGGTCGGCGGCGCAAAGGGTTATACCGATGTCATCGGCGTGACCCTGGGCACCGGCGTGGGCGGCGGCATCCTGACCGGCGGCCGCCTTTTGGAGGGTGCCCGCGGACTGGGCGGTGAGCTGGGCCACTACCGCACCCATGCACTGGACGGTGTTCCCTGCACCTGCGGTGCCACCGGCTGCTGGGAGCGCTACGCCGCCACCACTGCTCTGGTACGGGCCGCGCAGAAAAGGGACCCGGCCTGGAAAGACGGCCGCGCCATTTTTGCTGCCGCGGAGGCTGGCAACGAGACCGTTCTGGCCCTGCTGGATGCCTGGACGGATGAGATCGCACAAGGCCTTGCAGGCATGGTGCACATCTTCAACCCGCAGCTCATTCTCATCGGCGGCGGCGTGAGCGCCCAGCAGAAGCTGCTCATCGAGCCCATTGCCGCCAAAGTCAGGGCCTCCGTTATGCCCGCCTTTGCCGAGGGACTGGAGATCCGCGCCGCCCAGCTGCACAATGATGCCGGTATGGTAGGCGCAGTCTATTACTTCCGCCAGCAGCACGGCGAAGCCTGATCATCTGAACGATCAAAGGAGTGTATTGAGATGAAAACACATATTCTCTGCCTGGGCGATTCCAACACCCACGGTTATTGTGCCGACCCCAAGGACAATGCCGATGGCGGCATCCGCTTCAACGAGGACGAGCGCTGGACCTGCCGCCTGCAGACCGCTCTGGGCGACAAGTATCTGGTAACCGAAGAGGGCCTTTCCGGTCGCACCACCGTTTTTGCAGACCCCATCCACGAGTCCATGGATGCTCTGAGCGTGGCCTATCCCCTGCTCAAGAGCCATGAAGTCATCGACCTGCTCATCATCATGCTGGGCACCAACGATGTGAAAGAGCGCTTCAACGCGAACGCTGCCTGCATTGGCGCGGGCATGGAGCGCCTGATCCAGAAGTGCAAGACCGTGGATTGCTGGGGCGGCAAGGAACCCAACATTCTTGTAGTTGCTCCTCCGCGCATCAAGGAGGGCTTCCACGATGAGGTCATGGGCGACGGCTGTGTGGAGAAGTCCAAGGGCGTTGCCGGCTGGTACAAGATCATCACAGAGCGCAACAACGTCCATTTCCTGGATGCTGAAGGCTGCGAGTTCAACCAGATCGACTTCATGCACCTGACCCGTAAGGGCCATGCACAGCTGGCCGAAAAGCTGGCCGAGCTGGTGCCGACGCTGCTCTGAGTCAAAAAGAACAACCCTCTCCGTCATTGCCTCGCAATGCCGCCTCACCCTTTCGAGGGAAGCAGGCAAAGCAAAAGGCTTTGACGGAGAGGGTTGTTTTCTTTTGTCAGATGTAATCCGAAATATACGGGATCTTATGGAAGAGCACGTCATCCAGCCGTTCCACAGCCTCTTCCCTGCCCTCGATGCGCTCCAGCTCATACAGACGCTCTGCGGTCTTGTAGCCCAGCAACAGGGTGGTAAAGGTGCCGATGCCCATTTTCAGGTGATACTCGGCGGGTTCACGGGTCATGGTGCAGTGCCCATCCGCAAAGCGAACGTTGAACGTCCGGTCGTTCCATGGCAGAAGCGAGTCCTCGATCTCCAGCTCGATACACAGGGTGCCGCCGTCCGGGTCACAGGGGTAATCGGCGAGGAAATCCTCCACGTCGATGATGCGTCCCATGGCATAGGGGCGGATGCTCTCCTTGATGTCGCCATCGTCCATCTCAAAGGCGATGGGCTCGCTGAAATAGGTGCTGCCGTGCACCTCATCGATCATGGAATCATGGGCATGGATATACTCCCACAGGCCTTTCTGGGCCTCGCGGTTGAGGTAGACCATTTCCTTGATGTGCATGATGTCATTTTTGATGAGGTAGACCATGTAGCCGCAGGGCTTATCCTTGACGTTGTAGTAGACCGCAACATTGGTATCGTCCTCGTCCCAGCGCCAGTATTCCTCCCAGGCCAGACTGTTGCGGAACAAACAGCCGTGGGTGATGGACGCAAAGTGGGAGTGCAGCTCATGGAACTCGGTGTTATCCCAGCTGACACGCCGGACATAGCCGGGGGCCTTGACCTTGGTGGGGATCTGCCGGTCCTTGATGTTGAACGAGATCTTGTTGGAAACGATCTCCCAGCCCAGGTGATGGTACAGCGGAATGCTGTATGGGTAGAGCAGGGCGAAGGATTTGCCCTCCTCGTGCATCTGGGTCAGGCCCTTGATCATCAGGTGCTTCATAATGCCCTGCCCGGTGTACTCCGGATAGGTGCAGACACTGGTGACAAAGCCCACATGGTAGACCGTATCGTAGATGTTCATTTTCAGCGGATAGACGGCAAACTGGGACACCAGCGTGTCTCCATCAAAGCAGCCCAGAACATCGGCACGTTCCAGCACCGGGAACTTGGACTGTTTGATCTCATCGTCCTTCCAGCCTGTGGCAGTCAGCTCTTCTTCCGTGACCTGAAAGGTGTAGCGGAGCAGTGCGTTGTACTGATCCAGATCCTTCGCTTCCAGATAACGGGTCAGATAATGGTCTGCGGCGTTCATACGAACACCCCCGTCCTTACGGGGTCAGACGGTTGGGGCCGCGGAACAGGAACTCCGCGTCCTTGATGCTCTCGCCCACCAGCAGCATGGTCAGGCGGTCGATGCCCAGACCGAAGCCGCCGTGCGGGGGGCAGCCATACTGGAAGAATTCCAGATAGAACTTGACATCCTCAGCCAGACCCTTTTCCTCGGCCTGCTTCTTCAGCACCTCATAGCGGTGCTCGCGCTGGGCACCGGTGGTAATCTCCACGCCGCGCCAGATCAGGTCGTAGCCCTGAGGCACACCGTTCTCGTCGCGCATGTGGTAGAAAGCACGCTTCTCAGCATCGTAATCCGTGACGAAGAGGAACTCGTGGTTATAGTGCTTCTTCACCCAGTCGTAGCTCAGGCGCTCGGCCTCGGTGGTCAGGTCGCCCTTCTCGGAATCGTCCACCACATAACCGAAGTCCTCTTCCAGACCCTTGTACAGGTCAGCCAGCTTGACCACGGGGAACGGGGTCTCGGGCACGATGACTTCCTTGCCGAACAGTTCCTGGATCTGGTCGCCGTAAGCATCCTTCACAGCCTGCAGGCCAGCCTTGAGCAGCTGCTCCTCCATGGCCATGACATCCTTGTAAGAGGTGATGTAGCTGAACTCCAGATCGAAGCCGGAGAACTCCGTGGCGTGCTTATTGGTATAGCTCTTCTCGGCGCGGAACACAGGGCCGGTCTCGAAAATGCGCTCAAAGCCTGCAGCCATTGCCATCTGCTTGTAGAACTGGGGGCTCTGTGCCAGATAGGCATTGCGGTCGAAGTAATCCACCTTGAACACCTCAGAGCCGCTCTCGCTGGCAGCAGCGATCAGCTTGGGGGTGTGGATCTCGATGAAGTTCTGGTCCAGCAGGAACTTGCGCATGGCGTTGACCATGCAGCTCTGGGCCTTGAACATCAGCTGGTTCTCGTCGGTGCGCAGATCGACCCAGCGGTAATCAATGCGCTGGTCGATGCTGGAACGCTCCACAGCCTTTTTCTTCTTGGTGGCGGCAATGGCCTTGCGAGCAATGGGCAGTGCATCCGCAATGCTCTCCACCTCGATGGCCTCGGGGATCATCTCGATGCCGCCCATCTTGACGTAGTCGTTCTCGACCACCTTACCGGTGACAGTGATGACAGAATCAGGGGTCAGCTGATCGATGGTGCCCACCAGATCAGGATGATCTTCTTTTTCAACCGTGATCTGCAGCTTTCCGGTGATATCCTTCAGTACAATAAAGGCCATGTACTTGCTGTTGCGCAGGTTTTCAATAAAACCCTGTACCTTGACCGTATTGCCAATTTCCTTTTGTACCTCGTTGATATAGGTGCGATTCATGGAAATCCTCCTTTGATGTCTTATACCGTTTTATTATACGCTTTTCAGGGGATAAATCAAGTATTCTGCCCGGGCCAGTCTTACTTCTTGTGGTTTTCCTCTTCGTGCAAAGTTCCGGTGCCGCCCTCGACCACACCGTCGTGGTCGAGCACTGCCCTGATGGTGCCAAAGAAGCACTTTACGTCCATACCAAAGCTCAGATGCTCCACATAGTAGCCGTCCAGCCGGGCCTTGTCCACGATCTCCAGCTCATCCCGCCCATGGATCTGGGCCCAGCCGGTCAGGCCGGGGCGGACATCGTTGGCACCGTACTTGTCCCGCTCGGCCAGCAGGTCATACTGGTTCCACAGCGCCGGGCGCGGGCCGATGACTGCCATATCGCCCACAAAGATGTTCCAGAGCTGGGGCAGCTCGTCCAGACTGGTCTTGCGCAGGAAGTGCCCCACCCGGGTGATATACTGATCCGGGTCCTTGAGCATGTGGGTGGGCATATCGTGGGGGGTGTCGATGCGCATGGTGCGGAACTTGAGGATATTGAAATGTTGTTTGTGGATGCCCACCCGCTTCTGCCTGAAAAAGATCGGCCCCGGAGAATCGATCTTGATGGCAAGGCAGAGGATGAGCAGCAGCGGCGAGAGCACGATCATGCCGCAGAGGGACAAAATGACCGCCAGCAGCCGCTTGATGCCGTTTCGATACATGGAAGATCCTCCCTTTTCAGAGTACTTTTTATTATAGCAAGCCATTCGACAGTTTGCAATCCATTCCGTGCAGTTTCTCGCCCGAGAGGCTCAGGCAGGTGCAGCAGAAGTATTGGCTGTTGCGCAGGCCACAAAACGCCTGTTTTGTTGTATTATTCATCCTGTTTTCTCTCTTGTTCCGGAACGATTTCTGCCGTATCATTATAGTAACAACTCTATCTGAAACAGGAGGTCTTTTCTGTGATCCAACGTTTTTCTTTCGGGCATCCTTTTCCCACCCAGAGCGTTGTGCTGTCTCTTCCCGCGGAAAGCGGCCCCATCCCCTTTCTGACTCCCGATGGCAGCGGCTGGCAGCTCACTCTCAGTGAGCAGGCTGCCGTCTACGGTCTGGGTGAAATGCCCCGCGGCATCAACAAGCGCGGCTGGCACTACATCGCCAACAACACCGATGAATCCCGCCACAGCGAGGACAAGCTTTCCTTCTATGGTGCGCACAATTTCCTGCTGGTGCGGGACGGCAGCACCTGCTTTGGCCTGTTCGTGGATTTCCCGGGCAAGGTTTATTACGACATCGGTTATTCCCGCCACGATCTTCTCTCTTTCCACACCGAGACCCCAGACTACGATCTGTATCTCCTCTCCGGCGGGAACGAAAATGCGATCTGCAGGGAGTTCCGTACCCTCATCGGCCGCAGCTACATCCCGCCCAGGTGGGCATTCGGTCTGGCACAGAGCCGCTGGGGCTACAAGACTGAGGAGGACGTACGGGAAGTTGCACGCCAGTACAAGGAGCACGACCTGCCGCTGGACATGATCTGTATGGACATCGAGTATATGCAGGACTATGCCGATTTCACCGTAAACAAGGAACGTTTTCCAGACCTTACAAAGCTCTCCGCAGACCTGAAAGCGCAGGGCATCCGGCTGGTGCCCATCATCGATGCCGGCGTGCGCGTCGACCCCAACGACTCCACTTGCACTGAGGGGCTGGAAAAGGGATACTTCTGCAAAAAGGCCGACGGAACTCCCTTTGTGGCGGCAGTCTGGCCCGGCAAGGCCTACTTTGCCGACTTCCTGCGTCCCGAGGTGCGGGAGTGGTTCGGCCACAAATACAAGGCCCTGACCGACTGCGGCATCGAGGGCTTCTGGAACGATATGAACGAGCCCTCCCTCTTCTACTCACCTGAGCGGCTGCGCGCTTTTCTGGACGATATGGCCGCCCTGCGGGAGAAGGACAACATTGAGCAGGAGGAGTTTTTCCCGCGCGTGGTGGGCGGTGCCATGGGCCTGATGAACAGCCCGGCAGACTACGCCAGTTTCTACCACGAGGCAGACGGCCGGAAGGTACGTCACGATCAGGTCCACAACCTTTATGGCGGCAGCATGACCCGCGCCGCAGGGGAAGCCTTTGCCGACCTGCGTCCGGGCCAGCGCACCCTGCTTTACAGCCGTTCCAGCTTCATTGGCAGCCACCGCTACGGCGGCATCTGGCTGGGCGACAACAATTCCAGCTGGGCCCAGCTGCTGGCCAATATCCAAATGATGCCCAGTGTCCAGATGTGCGGTTTCCTGTACAGCGGTGCCGACCTCTGCGGCTTCTCCTGCGATACCACGCCGGATCTTGCCCTGCGCTGGCTTGAGTTCGGTCTGCTCACCCCGCTGATGCGCAACCACTCCGCGGTGGGCACCCGGATGCAGGAATACTATCGCTTCCCCGAGGTGCTGCCCGCTGTGCGTAATATGATCCGTCTGCGCTACGCCCTGCTGCCCTACCTGTACAGCGAATTTATGAAGGCTGCGCTGGAAAACACCAGCTACTTCCGGCCGTTGGCCTTCGACTACCCGGATGACCCCGATGCCCGGGAGGTGGAAGATCAGCTTTTGCTGGGCGAGGGCCTGATGGCCGCTCCCGTCTATGTCCAGAATGCCCACGGGCGGCATGTCTACCTGCCCGAGCCCATGAAGCTCCTGCGCCTGCGGGCTGTGGACGACTACGACGAAGAGATCCTGCCCGCCGGACACCACTATATCCGCTGTGCGCTGGACGAAATGCTGTTGTTCATCCGTCCGGGTCACATCATTCCCGTGGCACAGCCCGCTAACAACACCGCTGAGCTGGATGATGCCAGTCTGACCCTGTGGAGCTTCCTGCCCAACGGCGAATCTGCGGAGTACCGGATGTACCGGGACGACGGCGTGACAACGGAATATGAGAGGAAAGAGCACTGGAAAACGCTGCAGATCCATCATTCCTGATCAAAGCGCCCCAGAAAGGCAGGAACCCCCTGCGCGGCATCTTGTATTTTACAGAAAACTGTATTATAATATAGGTGTTCTTTACAAATTGCGTTGTGCCGCAAAACGGCACGGCGCATTTTTTACGCTTCGATTTTGGTGCAAGAGTATGAGAAAAGTTTCAAAGGAGGCGGAGCTTTCATGGCACAAATGTCCCAAGCCGGTGATCTGACCAGCGGCCCGATGCTGAAAAAGATCATCCTGTTTTCCCTGCCGCTGGCGGCATCCAGCTTTTTGCAGCTGCTGTTCAATGCTGCCGATGTGGTCGTGGTGGGTCGATTCGCCGGCAGCGCCGCGCTGGCAGCAGTTGGTTCCAACGGTGCACTCATCAACCTGCTGGTCAACCTGTTTGTCGGCCTTGCGCTGGGTGCAAACGTTGTGGCGGCCCGCTGTTATGGTGCAAAGGATGACCAGGGCGTGCACGAAGCGGTGCAGACCGCTGTTACCCTGAGCCTTGTGGGTGGCGTTCTGATGGCTTTTGTGGGCTTTTTTGCAGCCCACGGCCTGCTGGAACTGATGTCCAGCCCCGAGGATGTTATTGACCTTGCCACACTTTACCTGAAGATCTACTTCATCGGAATGCCGATGACCATGCTGTACAACTTCAACGCTTCCCTGCTGCGTGCCGTGGGTGACACCCGCCGTCCGCTGGTCTGTCTGGCGGTGGCAGGTGTCATCAATGTGGTGCTGAACCTGCTGTTCGTCATCGTATTCCAGATGAGCGTGGCGGGTGTTGCGCTGGCCACCATCCTCAGCCAGACGGTATCCGCCATTATGGTCACGGTGCTGCTGGTCAGGGAAGAGGGTGCCATGCACCTTGACCTGCGGCATCTGGGCATCCACAAGAAAGCCATGCTGCAGATCATCCAGATCGGCCTGCCCGCCGGTCTGCAGAGCACCGTGTTCAGCCTGTCCAACGTGGTGATCCAGTCGGCCATCAATTCCTTTGGCTCCACGGTCGTGGCCGGAAACTCTGCCGCATCCAACCTCGAGGGCTTCATCTACACCGGCATGAATGCCTTTGCGCAGGCGGCCGTGACCTTTACCAGCCAGAACGTGGGTGCCCGCCGGTACGACAACCTCGACCGCGTCATGCGCAACTGCCTGCTCTGCGTCACTGTGGTGGGCCTGTTCCTGGGCTGCGGCGCTTATTTTGGCGGTGAGGTCCTGCTGCACTTCTACTCCACGGATGAAGCCGTGGTGGCCGCCGGCCTGTCCCGGATGCAGATCATCTGCACTGCCTACTTCCTGTGCGGCATAATGGACACTTTGGCCAGCTGCCTGCGCGGCCGCGGCTACTCGGTGATCCCCATGATCGTCAGTCTGGTGGGCAGCTGCCTGCTCCGTCTGGTCTGGATCGCAACCATCTTCCGGATGTTCCGCTCCACCTGCACGCTGTACATCAGCTATCCCATCAGCTGGGCCCTGACCGCAGGGGTGCATCTCATCTGCCTGCTGGTCGTGCGCAAAAAGATGAACGATCAGCTGAAGGAAGAGAGCCGCCTGGCCGCATAACAAAAAACGCTCTCCTGTGCTCAGCAGGAGAGCGTTTTTGTTTACAGCATCTTCTTTAACAGATATCGGTCATATCCGCCGTACATCTCACGGCGGTCGGCAATGACAAAACCGCAGGCAAGGGCATTGTTCAGGCTGTATTGATTCTCCGGGCTGACGGTGGCCCCGATGCCCACGATGCCGGGCCGGACAAGGGGCAGCGCCGCTTCCAGCAGCTTCCGCTGCAGGCCGTTGCCCCGCCAGTCCGGGTGGACCACTGCGCTGTCTGCATTGGCCCAGTGCTCCCACTCCTCCCGGGGCACCCCCAGAAAGGCCGCATAGTTGTGTGCGCTCCGGCCACAGTAGCGCAGGATAAAGTACGCCCCCAGCCGTTCGCCGTCGTATGCCCCGATGCACAGGTCCTCCCTCAGGTAGGCCGTGATATTCTCCAGTGTGTCCGGCACAAACTGCTCCGGGTGGGGCATAGCGGCCCGCACTTCGTTCTGCAAAGCAAAGAATGCGGCGGCATCCGCAGGGCCGCACCGGCGCAGGCGAATGGGAAGCTGTGCAGGCCGGCCACACACTTTTTGCAGTATCAGTTCCATTTTGTGAACCCTCCAAAAATAAAATCATACTTTCTGCTGGATTCCAGTATAATTACCATTCAAAATAAAGTCAAATCATGCTATAATGAAAGCAAGAAAATCTGTCCGGCGCAGCTTTTGGGATGCAGGGCAGGTTTTCCCAAGTCCAGGCGGGCACTGCCCCGCCCGCGAACCGGAGGAACAGCCCATGAAAGAATCCAGCTCTTCGTCATCCATCCGCCTGGGCGGTGCGGTCATCAGTGACCGTGTCGTCGCGGCGCTTCTGGAAGAACTGCGCACCGGCCGCTACGCCGATGCCGACCGCCTGCCCGCCGAGGTCGATCTGGCCGCGGAACTCGGTGTCAGCCGTACCGTGATCCGGGACGCGCTGAGCGAGATGGAGCGCGCCGGTTACATCGAGCGTGTGCGCGGCATTGGCACAGTGGTCAACCGCACTGTGCTCGGCCTGCGCAGCCGCCTTGACCAGAAGCTGGAATATTACCCGCTGATCCGCAGCTTTGGCAGCTACCCCCACGCCGATGGCATCCAGATCTATCCCATCCGCGCCGGGGCCGAGCTTGCCCGGGATCTTGCCATTGCACCGGGGGACGAGGTCATCTGCATCAAAAAACGCATCCTGGCCGACACCACCCCGGTCATCTACTCCATCGATTATCTGCCCCGCGCCCTCTTTGGCAGCCGGGACTACACCCGCATCGACCTGAGCGGCGGCGTGTTCGATATCCTGGAGCAGGAATGCAACCAGCAGATCTCCTCGAACGTGGCCCACCTCAAGGCCAGCTGCGGCGACGAGGCCATCCGGGCTGCCATGCGCCTTGCCCCCGGCGAGGCCATGCTGCTGCTGGATGAGATCTGCTTCAACCGTCTGTGCCACCCGGTCATGCGCTCACTGAGTTATTACACGAATTTCTTCGATTTTTCCATTCTACGAAAATTACTTTGACGGAGGTAAAATTCATGCGCCATCTCATCGATCCCTTGGATTTCAGCCAGGAGGAGATCACTTCCCTGCTGGATCTGGCCGACCGCATCCGCTCCGACCCTGCCGCTTATCAGGACGTTGCGGCTCACAAAAAACTCGCCACCTTGTTCTATGAGCCGTCTACCCGCACCCGCCTTTCCTTTGAGGCGGCCATGCTGAATCTGGGCGGCCATGTGCTGGGCTTCCCGAGTGAGAACGTCTCCAGCGCTTCCAAGGGAGAAAGCGTTGCAGATACCATCCGTGTGGTCTCCTGCTATGCTGATATCGTGGCAATGCGCCATCCCAAAGAGGGTGCGCCGTTCCGCGCTTCCCGCTACTCCCGCATCCCGGTCATCAATGCCGGTGACGGCGGCCACCAGCACCCCACCCAGACCATGACCGATCTGATGACCATCCGCACCCGGATGGGTCGGCTGGATAACCTGACCATCGGCCTGTGCGGCGATCTGAAGTTCGGCCGCACCGTCCATTCTCTCATCAAGACCATGGCACGCTGCAAGAACATCCGCTTTGTGCTCATCAGCCCCGAGGAGCTGCGGGTGCCCGACTACATCATCAAGGATGTGCTGGAGGCCAACGGCATTGAGTACCGTGAGACCCGGAGCCTGGAGGAATCCATGCCCGAGCTGGATATCCTGTACATGACCCGTGTGCAGAAGGAGCGCTTCTTCAACGAGGAGGATTACATCCGCCTGAAGAACAGCTACATCCTGACCAGCGAAAAGATGGCCCTTGCCAAGCCTGAAATGGCAGTGCTGCATCCCCTGCCCCGCGTGAACGAGATCGCACTGGATGTGGACAACGACCCCCGTGCTGCCTACTTTGAGCAGGTGCAGAACGGCGTATACGTCCGCATGGCACTGATCATGACGCTGCTGGGTCTTGCCGACCCCAAGGCACCGAAGGAGGGCAACTGATATGCTGAATATTGACGAGATCCAGAACGGCATTGTGATCGACCACATCAAGGCAGGCACCGCTGTGGGCCTGATGGAGCTGCTGGGCATCACCGGCAACAAGACCGCCAACGTGGCACTGATCCAGAATGCGCGCTCCCACAAGGCCGACTGCGGCCGCAAGGACATCATCAAGGTCGAGGGGGATGCCTCCTGGCTGAACCTGGACGTGCTGGCCTACCTTGACCCTGACATCAGCGTGACCGTGATCGAAAACGGCAAGGCTGTGCGCAAGGAAAAGCCGAAGCCCCCCAAGCGTCTGGTGAACATTGTGCGGTGCCGCAATCCCCGCTGCATCTCCTCCATTGAAGAGGAATGCGACCAGATCTTTGAGATGAGCTCCAACGGCAAATACCGCTGCATCTACTGTGAGCAGGAGCTGCAGGTAAAGCCGGAATAATCGGTACAAAAGCAAAAGGCAGTGCGTCCCACGCGGCGCACTGCCTTTTTTTGTTTGTTACACGAAATCCTCCCGCATCGGGGTGAAGATATCCAGCAGGATGCCCGCTTCCGTGCAGGTGCAGCCCTGCTCCACACCGTCCTCCTTCCGGCCTGATCTCAAACAAAAAAAGCCCGACAAAGCTCCCTCCGGCAGCACCGCCCGGCATCCCATTCCCACATACGATGCCGTGCAGGTACAGTGCATTCAGAAGGTCTCTATCTGCAGCAATCCCCCAAGATCGCCATTCAGAGCTTCGTCAGACTTTTTATTCGTAAAGACGTTCCGGCCCACGCACACACGCCTGCGTTCCCGGATGTTCCTTCCTCTGTCGGCCGCAAACCATACAGCGGGGAGGCGCTCCTGCCTTTAACTTGATTTCATTGTAGCAGATTCCGATGAAACTTTCACCCCAAATGTCATATTCTGCAGGGTTTCATGTCATAACTTGCGGAGCGGGATGGTGCAGGTAAAGCGGAACCAGCACTCCCGGCAGCTGATGGTATATTCGCCGCCGTATTTTTTCAGCACATCCCGCACGTTCCACAGCCCGAAGCCGTGGCCCGCCCCTTTCTGAGAGATGCGGGGCAGCTGACCGTCCACGAGGTTCAGGTCCTTTTTCACCCGGTTGCGGACGGAAAGCACCACCTCTTCCTCGCTCTTCCGCATCCGCACATAGACCTCCGGCGGATCAGCCTGCGCGGCGGCCTCAATGGCATTGTTGAGCAGGTTGGAGAGCACGATCACAAGGTCCGTCTGATCCATGGGCATATCCCGCAGATCGGGCAGATCAAAATAGACCATGACCCCTTTTCGGCTGGCCTCCTCGTACTTTTTGCTGAGCAGGGCATCTAATAAAGGGTTGTGGGTGTTCATAATGGTGGTATTCGCCGCAATGGTCTTTGTGAGCGTGGAAAGGTAGGCCTTTGCGCCCTCGTAATCGCCCTGCTGGAGCAGCAGAGCCAGTGCATCGGTGTGGTTGGTGAACTCATGGGTCAGCCGCCGCTGGGTCTTGTAGGATTCCAGAAGAGCTTCTGCGCTCTTCTTCTGGCGCACAGCCTCCACCATCAGTGTCTGCTGCAGCAGCATCTGGTCGTTGACCATCTGCACGATCCCCAGATGAATCAGCACTGCTATGGTCAGGCCAAAGGTCAACATCATGTTCATCATGCTGGGCACTTCGCTGCCGCCGGATACCATCAGCACGATGTTCAGCACCACAACGATGCCAGGAAAAAAGGACATGACCAGCATCTGCAGCGGGGTCAACGCCTGCTCCCTCCGCCAGCGCCGGATAATGTAGGCTGCAAGCAGGCCAGCCCCCACAACAGCAGCAACCAGCAGGAACAGGCAGCTGCGGTAGCGCCAGACCTCCCGGACGGGAATGTGCTTACACCAGGCAAAGGTGTAGCTGACTGTATTTTCCGTCAGCAGGCACATAATGCCGTTGACAAGGCAGGCCGAGAGCTTCTGGTTCCAGCTTCCGCCGAAAAAGAGCACCGTGACCAACAGGTAGATGACATTCAAAATCACAGATTCAACATTGAAAAAGCCAATGTCATGCCGGATCGAGGCCACTAGAAACACTGCTGCCAGCAGGGCTGCCCACAGGCAGGGGAAGCGGAATCTCCTGCCACGGCCCAGAAATGCATATTCCACCATGATAAAGGCCGCCCACTGGCCAATGCAGACCAGATGCCCCATCAGAAGCCAGAGCATTTCCTTAGTCATCCCCAAACTGCCCCTTCCATTCCAGATAGGTGCTGCGAATCTCAGCATAGCCGTTCCGGCTCACGCCCAGCTTGACCCCATTGCGCAGGGTGACCATATAGCTGCTGATCTGCCGGATGTACTTCATATTGACCACCGCGCTCCGCCCCACCCGCAGAAAGCCGTTCTCAAACAGGGCCTGCGGCAGCTCATTCAGCTTGCCATAGTAGGAGCACAGGGGCTGATGAGCCACATCTCCGTAAACGTTGATCTTGCGCAGGTCGCTTTCGAGGTAGTAGATGCTGTCGTAGGGCAGCTCAGTCTCGGTGCGGTTCTGCCGGATGGTCAGGGTCTTGGGAGCCCGGTGATCCTGCTCGTGCAGAATGGCATCCAGACAGCGGGGCAGCTGGCAGTCCAGGTCGCGCTTCAGGATATAGCGGAACGCATTCACGGTGTAGCCCTCCGGGGCAAATTCCAGATAGGCCGACACATACACCAGGCAGATCTCCGGGCTGCACTGGCGCAGCTGCTTTCCCAGTGAGATGCCGTTCATGGTGTCCAGATCCACATCCAGCAGCGCCACCTGATACAGATCAAGGTCCCGCCGGGCCAGTGTCTCTTCCCCGCTGTGGCAGACGGTGCATTCCACCTGCAGGCCCCGCCGCGCAAAGAAATCCCGGACGAGCGTTTCCACGCGGGCAGCAAATACCGCATCATCATCACAGATCAAAATGTGCATTGTGTCCTCCAACAAAAACGCCCTCTCCGTCAGTGCTTCGCACTGCCACCTCTCCCAAAGGGCGAGGCAATTGCTGCTCTGACTTCAGGCTGTGCAAGCTGCTTACCTGTCAGATGCGTTGGCTCCCCCTCGGGGAAGCTGGCGAGCGAATGCGAGACTGAGAGGGTTTATTTCCTTATGCAAAGAACTTGTCGTAGATGCCAAAGGCAAAGATGAACAGCACGATCACGGGCAGACCGTAGGTCAGATAGCCGCGCATCCAATCCTGGATCTTCAGCCCCTCGCCGGTGTTGACTTCTTTCTTATAGTTGTCCCAGCCCCAGCCATAGCGGGAAACGCAGAACAGCAGGTAGACCAGGCTGCCCAGCGGCAGGAACAGATTGCTGACAAGGAAATCCTCAAAGTCCAGCACCGCACCGCCAAACACGGCAAAGCCATCCCAGGCCCAGAGGTTATACCCCAGCACGCAAGGCATGGACAGCAGAATGATGAGGAACAGGTTGACCAGACTGGACTTTTTACGGGTGCATCCGGTCAGCTCCATGCCGCAGCAGATGATGTTCTCGAACACTGCCAGCACGGTGGACAGGGCCGCAAAGGCCATGAACAGGAAGAACAGGCTGCCCCACAGCCGCCCCAGCGCCATGTTAGCAAAGATGTTGGGCAGGGTGATGAAGATCAGACTGGGACCTGCGGTCTGATCCACACCAAAGGTAAAGCAGGCCGGGAAGATGATGAGACCGGCCGTGATGGCCACAAAGGTATCCAGCACCACCACACGGACGCTCTCGCCCAGCAGGGAGTGCTCCTTGCCGATGTAGCTGCCAAAAATGGACATGGCACCGATGCCCAGGCTCAGGGTGAAGAAGGCCTGATTCATCGCACCCACCAGGGTGTTGACGATGCCAACCTCCTTCATGCGGCCAAAGTCAGGCACCAGGAAGAAGGAAAGGCCCTCCTTTGCACCGTCCATGAAGAGGCTGTTCACGGCCAGAATGACCATGATGAGGAGCAGGGCGATCATCATGCCCTTGGTCACACGCTCCAGACCATTCTGCAAGCCCTTAGCGCAGACCAGAATGCCCAGAACGACCACGAACACCATCCAGAAGGTCATAATGCCGGGGCTTGCCAGCATCTCGGTGAACTTGCCCGCCACCTCGTCTGCGTTCAAGCCGGAGAGCTTTCCGGCGGCAGTCATATAGAAATAGTGCAGCATCCAGCCTGCAACGGTGGTGTAGAACATCATCAGCAGGTAACAGCCGATCAGGGTGAAGTAGCCATGGATATGCCACTTCTGACCCGGCTTTTCCAGCACCTGATAGGCACGCACCGGGCTTTTGCGGCTGGCACGGCCCACAGCAAATTCCATGGTCATAATGGGCAGCCCCAGAATGACCAGGAACAGCAGGTAAAACAGTACGAAGGCTCCGCCGCCGCCCTGACCTGCCATATAAGGAAATTTCCACACGTTGCCAATGCCGATGGCACAGCCTGCCGACAGCAGGATGAAGCCCAGCCGCGATTTCAGCGTTTCACGTTCCATAGTAAATTTGTCCCCTCCAATAATTTCAGCCGCCCGCCTTCTGCACGAAAAACAGGCGAAATCAGTTTATTATATCACAAATTGGAAGAGAATGGAGTGCTTTTTCGTATTTTCCCTTGCAAATTTCTTTCATCTTATATAAAATAGACAAGATGAAATGTGTACAACACGGAAAGGAACAACCGGATGGTCTCAGACGAAACAGCCTACCGGAAGTATCTGGCCGGAGACGAAGCTGCCGCTCAGCTGTTGGTGGAGCGGTATGGCGACGCGCTGACCCTTTACATCAACGGCGTGCTGGGCGATATCCACGAGGCAGAGGATCTGATGATCGAAGCCTTTGCCCATATTTTTGCAAGAGAGCGGCCCATTCAGGATGGCTGCTTCAAGGCTTACCTCTATAAAACCGGGCGCAATCTCGCATTGCGCTGCAAGACCCGGCGGCGGTTTTTTCTGCCGCTGGAGGAACTGCCTTTTGAACTGCCGGACGAGGCACTGGCCGAGACTGGATCGCTCCAGAACGAACAGCACCAGCAGCTGTACGCCGCACTGGGCAAGCTCAAAAAGGAATACCGGGAGACACTTTTTCTGGTCTATTTTGAAGAACTGAGCTACCGGCAGGCCGCACAGGTGCTGGGACGCACCGAGCAGCAGGTAACGAACCTTGTGTACCGGGGCAAGCAGCAGCTGAAACAACTTTTGGAACAGGAGGGATATCAGTATGAAAACTGATGCCGAACGGATGGCGCTGATCCGCCAGCGCACAGCCCAGCTGCAGCGTCAGGCGCGCGCACGGCAGATGCTGCTGATCGATGCAGGCTGTATGGCGGCCTGTCTTGTGCTGGTGGTCTGCCTGGGCCTTGCCATGCCCGGCTGGGCAGGCACATCGGTCGCGCTGCATGTTTCCCCCACCGGCACCGCCGGGATGCTGAGTGAGCGCGGAGCCGACGGTTATATCCTGGTGGGCGTACTCTCGTTCCTGCTGGGCTCCTGCGTGACCATCCTGCTCTACCGCCTGCGCCGCAGCAGTGAAAAGAAGCACACGAGGGACGACGATGAGCTTTGAGATCATTGACAACACCTTTCAGGTGATCGTGCTGGCTGCGATGGCGCTCCTCGCCTTTATCCTCGCCTTCCGGCGCAGCAGCCGCTCCTGCCTGATCCTGGCGTTCGGCTACGCCAGCTTTATGATGGGCACTTTGTACTACCTGCTCCATCTGATCATTCTGGGCCATGGGCCGCAGGTGTTTTATGTGGCCGAATGCTCCTGGATGGCCTCGTATTTCTTTTTTCTCTCGCTGGAGATCCTCTATTGGGAGGGCCTGCGCCCGCCGTTCTCGCCTTTTGCGCTGGCAGCAGGGGCGGTCATTGCCGGAGTTGTCATGCGGGTGCAGGTGTTTGGCCCCTCTCCGCTGATGTCCGGCGCGCTGGCGCTCACCTTTGGCACGCTGGCCTACCTCTGTTTTTCGGCCCTGCAAAAGGAAAAACGGCTCCGGCCTTATGAGATCGCACTTTTGTTTGAAATGTCCTTGCAGATCCTTCTGTTCGTTGCCTCCGGGTTCATCCGTGATTACACCCGGTTCAGCCTTTACTATGCTGTGGACATCCTGTTGACCCTCACGCTGGTCAGCTTCCTGCCCCGTATCCTGCAGGAGGAGCCCCATGACCTACATTGAAAACATCTTTTTGTGCCTGGCGCTTCCCATGCTGCTCTCCCTGCTGTTCACATCGGGCAGCCCCCGGCGCTTTACCCTGTTCGTGGTGCTGGGCATGGCCACCTGCCTGCTTTCGGCTTATGTCAGCAGCTTTTTCATGGGGCGGCACCAGTGCAGTGCCGTGACCACCGCCATAGAGATTGCACCTGTCTGCGAAGAGATTCTGAAGCTGCTGCCTCTGCTGCTCTACTTTTTGATCTTTGAGCCGGATTCCCACAAGCTGACTCCTGCGGCCATTGGCATTGCAGTGGGCTTTGCCACCTTTGAAAACGTCTGCTACCTGACCGAAAACGGTGCAGGAAGTTTTGTTTTCCTGCTCATCCGCGGCATGTCCGCCGGGGCCCTGCATCTGGTCTGCGGCATCCTGACCGGTCTGGCACTGGCCTATGTGTTCCGCCGTCCGTGGCTCACCTGCACCGGCACGGTGGGGATTCTGGGGGTCTGCATGGTGCTGCACGGCATCTACAATCTGCTGATCACCGCCGACGGCTTCTGGCAGATGGTCGGGTACTTCTTTCCCTCTGCCATCATCGTCACCCTGTTTGCGGCAAAACTGCTCCACAGGGGCAGGCACACTGTTTTTCACTGACCGTTTCCCGCTCTTTTCCGGAGCGGGAAATTTTTTTGAACTTTTTTCAAATTTGGGTGAAAGGAATCGGCGCGAACTGTATTATAGGAGATAGAGAGGACGGAAAGCAGCCGCTCTGATGATCTCTCAAAAGGAGGGACTGTCCATGACCCAGAAGGCGAGTGTTCGTATGGAGGAAATTCGCCGCCGCACACGCAGGCTTCGTCAAAGGCGGGCACATCGAATCAACTGCGCTCTCTCCGCAGTTTGTCTGTTTTTGACAGTCGGCATTGCATCCCTGCTGTATCAGGAGCATGTTCCGGGTCTTTCCATCGTTCTGGCCGGGTACGGCTCGGTGCTGCTGCACAGTGGTGCTGATGCTTATATCGTGGTCAGCGTCGGCTCCTTTGTCACCGGCGTTGTATTCACGCTGCTCGGCATCCGGTACAGGCAGTACAAAGCACTGCACCGCCCCTTCTCCCCGGATGCTGCAGACAAGGCTTCCTCCCAAAGCCTCTCTGACGACCAGTAGCGCCCTCCATGCTCTTCTCCCACACACTTTTCTCCATACCCCGAAAAGGCTCTGCCGTTTCTCCCGGCAGAGCCTTTTCCCTTTCAACCAAAAACAGCACGCCGAAACCGAACGGCGTGCTGTTCTTTCTGGTTCTATGGTTATCTGTCCCACTTGTCGCACAGGGCGTTGATCTGGTCGGCAAACTTGGCAAGATCCTTGTTGGCCCCGCCCTCGTTGTGCTCGATGACGCGGAGCAGCCGCTTGCCGGCGCTGACCAGCCGCTGGAACACCGTTGCGGCGCGGGATGCGCCCTCACTGGGCTTGTGCTCCAGCCGGGCACGGGAGCCTTCCTGCAGGCAGACCGCTCCCTCGGCCCCAATGGCCCACTGCTCCCCATTGTAAGGGGCACAGGCGGTAAAGCCCTGCTCGGTCAGGGTCTGGGCAAAGATGTTCTCCACCTCGTCCTCGCCATGGATGATGAACACCCGCTTGGGCTTGGGGCTGAACGCGTTCACCCAGGTCAGCAGGCCCTCGCGGTCGGCATGGCCCGAAAGGCCCGTCAGCTGACAGATCTCTGCCTGCACGTCGATGGTCTCACCGAACAGCTTGACATTGACGGCACCATCGATCAGGGTGCGGCCCAGCGTTCCCACGGCCTGATAGCCCACAAAAAGGATCGTGCACTCCGGCCGCCACAGATTGTGCTTGAGGTGGTGGCGGATGCGGCCTGCCTCGCACATGCCGCTGGCCGAGATGATGACCTTGGGCACCCGGTCGGCGTTGATCATCCGGGACTCATCGCTGGTCACGCTGACCTGCAGCCCCGGGAACTGGATGGGGTCGATGCCCTGAGCCAGCAGCGCCCGGGTATCCTCGTCAAAGCAGTTGGGATCGGTATCTTTGAAGATGCGGGTCGCCTCAATGGCAAGGGGGCTGTCGATGTAGACCGGGAAATTGCCGTGGCCGGTGACCAGGCCCTCTTTTTTGATCTCACGGATAAAGTAGAGCAGCTCCTGGGTACGGCCCACCGCAAAGCTGGGGATGACCACATTGCCGCCCCGGTCAAAGGTGCGCTGCAGGATCCTGCTCAGCTCCCCCACATAGTCCGGGCGGGGACCGTGGCTGCGGTCGCCATACGTAGACTCCATAAACACATAGTCCGCGTCCCGGATCGTTGTCGGGTCCTTGATGATGGGCTGATGCTGGTTGCCGATATCCCCGGAAAAGACCAGCTTGGTGGTGGTGCCGCTCTCAGTGACCCAGATCTCGATGCTGGAAGAGCCCAGCAGATGGCCCACATCGATGAAGCGGATCACAAGGCCCGGGGCCAGTTCGATCTTAGTGTTATACTCCATGCCCCGGAACAGCTGCATGGCCGCCTCGGCATCCTGCACGGTGTACATCGGCTCCACCGGCTCGGCACCGGCACGCTTTGCCTTGCGGTTTTTCCACTCAGCTTCAAACTCCTGAATGTGGGCAGAGTCCCGCAGCATGATGCTGCACAGCTGGGCCGTGGGCTTGGTGGCATAGATCCTGCCCCGGAAGCCGTTGCGCACCAGCAGCGGCAGCTGGCCTGTGTGGTCGATATGCGCATGGGTCACCAGCACGCCGTCAATTTCACCCGGTGCCACAGGGAGGGGCTGGTTTTCGTAGACATTCTTGCCCTGCTCCATGCCGCAGTCGATGAGGTAGCGCTGCCCAGCTGCTTCCAGCAGGGTGCAGCTGCCCGTGACCTCGTGGTTGGCTCCCAAAAATGTGAGCTTCATAGATACACCTCCCAGTTTGGTTCTGCACCCTTAGTATAGCATAACTCGCCGCGTCCATCTGCCCAAATCGTGTCAAGAGTTATCGGGCAAAGCGCCGAAATTTTGAAAAAGTTTTTATACAATCTTGACAAACCACCCCCAACTGAGATAAACTTTATTCGTATGACGAAACTTCTACAGAGATTCAAAATAGAGAGGTAGTTATTTATGGTTCGTAACGATTTGCGCAACGTCGCCATTATCGCTCACGTTGACCACGGCAAGACCACGCTGGTGGATGCCATGCTGCGTCAGAGCGGCGCTTTCCGCGACAATCAGGTCGTGGCAGAGCGTGTCATGGACAGCGGCGATATCGAGCGTGAGCGCGGTATCACCATTCTGGCCAAGAACTGCTCCTGCACCTACAAGGGTGTCAAGATCAACATCGTTGATACCCCGGGCCACGCCGACTTTGGCGGCGAGGTCGAGCGCGTGCTGAAGATGGTCAACGGCGTGCTGCTGCTGGTGGACGCTGCTGAGGGCTGCATGCCCCAGACCCGTTTTGTTCTGCAGAAGGCTCTGCAGCAGAACCTGAGCCTGGTGGTTGCCATCAACAAGATCGACCGCCCCGATGCCCGCATCAAGGAAGTCATCGATGAGGTGCTTTACCTGCTGATGGATCTGGGCGCTTCCGATGAGCAGCTGGAATGCCCCATCCTGTTCTGCTGCGGCCGTCAGGGCACCGCAAGCCTGGACCCCGATGTGCCCGGCACCGACCTGATCCCCCTGTTCGACACCCTGCTGGACACCATCCAGCCTCCTCAGGGCGATCCCGAGGCTCCCTTCCAGATGCTGGTCTCCTCTGTTGACTACAACGAGTTCGTTGGCCGCATCGGCATTGGCCGCATCCAGAACGGCGTTGCCAAGGTCGGCGAGGAAGTGGTCGTGTGCGACTGGCACAACCCCGACCTGAAGATGCGCGGCCGCCTGACCAAGCTGTACGATTTCCAGGCCAATGGCCGCCAGCCCTGCGACAACATCACCGCAGGCGATATCGTTGCATTCTCCGGCCTGCCCGATGTCACCATCGGCAACACGCTGTGTGCTCCCTCTCAGGTTGAGCCGCTGCCCTTCGTGAAGATCAACGACCCCACCGTGGAAATGACCTTCTCCGTCAACGACAGCCCCCTGGCCGGCCGTGAGGGCAAGTACGTCACCAGCCGCCAGATCCGTGACCGCCTGCAGAAAGAGCTGCTGAAGGACGTTGCTCTGAAAGTGGAGGATTCTCCCACCACCGATTCCTTCCGCGTTATGGGCCGTGGTGAGATGCACCTGTCCATCCTGATCGAGACCATGCGCCGTGAAGGTTACGAGCTGCAGGTCTCTCCCCCGCACGTTCTGACCAAGGTCATCGACGGCAAGACCTACGAGCCCATGGAGCACGTTGTCATCGACGTTCCCACCCAGTATCAGGGTGCTGTGATGACCGGCCTGGGCCAGCGCAAGGCCGTTCTGCAGCAGATGGAGTCCCTGGGCACCGACCGTGTCCGCCTGGAGTTCCGGATGCCCAGCCGCGGCCTGTTCGGCTACCGCAACCAGTTCCTGACCGATACCCACGGCGAAGGCATCCTCAACCAGATCTTTGATGGCTATGATGTCTGGGCCGGCATGATCGCCAACCGTTCCACCGGTTCTCTGGTCAGCTTTGAGACCGGCGATGCCGTTACCTACGGCCTGTACAACGCGCAGCAGCGCGGCACCCTGCTGGTGGGCGCTGGCGAAAAGGTCTACGAGGGCATGGTCATCGGCTACACCGCTTCCGGCGAGGATGTGGATGTCAACGTCTGCAAGACCAAGCACCTGACCAATACCCGTGCTTCCGGTTCCGATGATGCTCTGCGCCTGATCCCCATCAGCAAGCTGAGCCTGGAGGGCTGCCTGGAGTTCCTGGCACAGGATGAGCTGCTGGAGGTCACCCCTGAGAATCTGCGCATCCGCAAGCAGATCCTGAACCACGACCAGCGCATGAAGGCAAAGAGCAAGCTGAAGTAAGCCGCTTCCCTTCCCGATCAACATAAAAAACGGCATCGCAAACCAATCGGTCTGCGATGCCGTTTTTGCGTTTCGCTCTTTATTCAGCGCTGTATGCGCTGCCCATGGTCCAGGAGTTGGAAGCCGAATACCTTGCGTGGTTGCGCAGGTAGGTGACCCAGGCACCATAGCCGTTTCCGGCCGAGAAGTGGACCCCATCCGGAGCCGCCAGCATCTCCTTCAGATTCCCGCTCTCATCGGCAAAGGTCTCCCACAGGTCAAGGTAGACACAGCCCTTGTCTGCAGCCAGCTTTGCCAGCTGCTCGTTCACCGAGCGCAGGACATCGGACGCAAGACCGGGCTTTTCCGCAGCGGCCTGGGGCCGCACCGGCGGGATGGACTGGACATAGATGACACAGCCGGGCAGAGCCTGCCTGAGCTGATCCAACATCTGGCCATAGTAGGCCAGAAAGCGGTCTGCTGCCCCCAGCGTGGTCAGCGTGTTGGTGCCCAGCAGGATATAGAGCTTTTTCGGCTGGGCCGCTGTCAGCACATCCATTGCCACCTCTGAGCCGCGCACGCTGCTCTTGACCGCGCTGCGGTTCACGATGGCATCGGGGCCCACACCGGTATAGCCGCAGATGAGTGCCCCGCCCAGGTTGATGCTGTAATCGGAGAAGCCCACGGTCAGGCTGTCGCCCAGCAGAGCCGCATCCGAAAAGTAACTCAGATCCACCTGCCCACAGCCGGGCTGACGGATCACGCTGCTGTCATACGCCTTGACCTGATAGGCCCCCGCTGCCTGCCGGGCGGGGCCGAACTGTTCCAGCGTGACAGCCGCCGCATCGTCGGCTCCACTGCCTTCCCCTGCCGTACCGCCGGTGCTGTCTGCCGCAGAGGCTCCCGTATCTCCCTGCATGGGCAGCGGAGCCAGGATATTGGCCGCTGTGCCCGCCGCCGGGCTTTGCTGGACAGCCTCGCTCTGCTTTTCGCCATTTTCCAGAATGGCCGTGACGGCCAGCGACAGCAGCAGGATCGCTGCAATGACCCCCGCCAGCCGCAGGCCGGTGCCTGCCTTGCTGCGCCGTCTCCGGCCATGGGTGGAATGATATTCGTGTGAGATTCCCATTCTCTTTCCCGCCTTTCCCTGTTTTCTTTTCTCTATCATTACGGTCAGTATCCCCGAAAAATTGCAAAGTTTGCATTCTGCACTCCGACCGACCCTATGTTTTTGTAGGATACGCCAAATATTGTATCATAATTTTTTTGCCCATGCAACCAATCAGGTCTTGCATACAACAGAGAAATAGTTTACAATAGTATTGTTGCAGGAATTGCACAGTTTTCATTGAATCAGATGCACATCCTGCATTCTTTTTGTACGACTTGCGGCGCGCATCCGCATCCACATTCTCCTTCCCCGGGCAGTGCAGGGCTCTGGGAGGACACAGGGGGACTGACCGCGTGCTTTGCAGGACGTAAAATGTTGTTCTTTTGGATAAGGAGGACGTATGTCAAAAAATGTCATCATCGGCCAGAGCGGCGGCCCCACCGCCGTTATCAATTCCAGCCTGGCAGGCGTATACAAAGCTGCCTGTAGTCTGGGAGCCGATAAGGTCTACGGAATGAAGTACGGCATCGAGGGCCTTTTAAAGGAAGAGATGCTGGAACTGAACGTTCTGCTGGATGACCGCATGAGCATTGAGCTGCTCAAGCGCACCCCGTCCAGCTATCTGGGCAGCTGCCGCTACAAGCTGCCGGACCCGGATGTGGATTCTACCCCGTTCATCAAGCTGTTCACCCTGTTTGACAAGTACGATATCTGTGCTCTGTTCTACATCGGCGGCAATGACTCGATGGACACCATTGCAAAACTCTCCCGTTACGGTGCCCAGGTGGGCAGCAGCGTCCGGTTCATCGGTGTGCCCAAGACCATCGACAACGACCTTTGCCTGACCGACCACACCCCCGGCTACGGCTCTGCCGCCAAGTACATTGCCACCATCCTGAAGGAGGTCATCCGTGACTCCTCCGTTTACAACATCCGCAGCGTGACGGTGGCCGAGATCATGGGCCGCCACGCGGGCTGGCTGGCCGGTGCGGCTTGTCTGGCCGGCGGCGATGACTGCGAAGGCCCCGATCTCATCCTGCTGCCCGAAGTTCCCTTTGACCCAGACAGGTTCCTGACCCGGGTGGACGAGCTGCAGCGGGTCAAGCCCAATGTCATCATTGCAGCCAGCGAGGGCGTTAAGACAGCCGACGGCACCTATCTGTGCGATCTGGTCTCCACCGCCGGGCAGCTGGATGCCTTTGGCCACAAGGCCATCCTCAGCGGCACCAGCCGGTACCTTTCCGATCTCATCCACGACAACCTGAACTGCAAGAGCCGTGCCATTGAGTTCTCGACCCTGCAGCGCTGCGCCAGCCATCTGGCCAGCCGCACCGATGTGAACGAGGCCTATGCCGTGGGCGGCGCTGCCGCTTCCGCTGCCTTTGCGGGCGAGACCGGGCGGATGATCTCGCTCAAGCGCATTTCCGATTACCCCTACCAGTGCATCACCGAGTCGGTGGATGTCCAGCAGGTGGCAAACCTGGAGAAAAAGGTGCCGCTGGACTGGATCACCCCGGACGGAATGCAGGTGACGGCGGCGTTTGAGGAGTATGCCCGTCCGCTCATCCTGGACGAAGTGACACCGGTCTATGTCAACGGTACCCCGCGCCATATCTGCCTGTAAGTTTCATTTGCGCGCTTCCCCCCCCCCCTTCCTCGTGGTCTGTTTTCGTGCTCCTGCACGATAATATAAAAGCCGAAACAGAAGAAAAGGAGAAATCATCATGGGTAAAAATGCAATCGTTGGTCAGTCTGGCGGCCCTACCTCCGTCATCAATGCAAGTCTGGCAGGCGTATTCGAGAGCTGCAAGAGCCGCGGCGCTGAGATTGTTTACGGCATGTGCAACGGCGTTGCCGGTCTGCTGGAGGAGCGCGTGGTGGATCTTTCCACCGTGCTGACCGACGACCTGGATATCGAGCTGCTCAAGCGCACCCCGTCCAGCTTCCTGGGCAGCTGCCGCTATAAGCTGCCCGATTGGCACGATGACGAGACCGTTTACAAGAAGCTGTTCACCATCCTGGAAAAGCTGAACATTGGCTACTTCTTCTACATTGGCGGCAACGACTCCATGGATACCATCGGCAAGCTGGCCGAGTACGGCAACCGCATCCAGAGCGACATCCGCTTCATGGGCGTTCCCAAGACCATCGATAACGACCTGATGGTGACCGACCACACCCCCGGCTACGGCTCTGCGGCAAAGTACATCGGTGTGGTGATGAAGGAGATTATCCGCGATGCCACCGTTTACGGCACCAATTATGTCACCGTGGTCGAGATCATGGGCCGCAACGCCGGCTGGCTGACCGCTGCTGCCTCTCTGGCCAAGAGTGATGACTGCGAGGGCGTGGATATGATCTGCCTGCCCGAAGTCCCCTTCAACGTGGAGCACTTCATTGAGAAGGTCCGCGCCATGCAGGAGAAGAAGCCCAGCATCGTGATCGCTGTTTCCGAGGGTGTCAAGCTCGAGGACGGTCGTTACGTCTGTGAGCTGGCCGATGATGTGCACGCAGTGGACGCTTTCGGCCACAAGGCACTGACTGGTACTGCACGCTATCTGGCGAATGTGGTCGCCCGCAATCTGGATACCAAGACCCGCTGTATCGAGCTGTCTACCCTGCAGCGCTGCGCTGGTCACCTGACCAGCCGCACCGATATCACCGAGGCTTACCAGGTGGGCGGCGCTGCTGCCAAGGCTGCCTTTGAGGGTGTTACCGGTCAGATGGTCGCCCTGAAGCGCATCTCCAACAGCCCCTATCAGTACATCACCGAGCTGCACCCCATCAGTGAAGTTGCAAACCTCGAGAAGAAGGTTCCCCTGAGCTGGATGAACGAGAATCACACCCAGATGACCGAGGCATTCCTCGAGTATGCCCGCCCGCTGATCCAGGCTGAGCTGACTCCGCTGTACATTGCAGGTCTGCCCCACCACATCTACATGAAAAAGTAATTTCTCCTTTGAATCCTTCTAAGGCATAGCAAAACTCCCGCCCGGAGCCGGGCGGGAGTTTTGTTGCTGTATGGCTTATGAATTACTGTTTGCCCAGCTGCCAGAACGCCACAGCGCTGGCGGCAGCAACGTTCAGGGAATCGACCCCGTGGGACATGGGGATCTTGACTGTGTAATCGCAGGAAGCGATGGTGGTATGGGAAAGGCCGTCTCCCTCCGTGCCCAGCACAATGGCAAGCTTCGGCTCCCGGGCAAGGGCTTCGTCATCGATGCTGACCGAACGGTCACTCAAGGCCATGGCAGCCGTCTTGAAGCCCAGGGCATTCAGCTGAGCAAGCCCCTTTTCGGGCCAATCAGCAGGAGTTTCACCGATCTGCGCCCAGGGCACCTGAAATACCGTGCCCATACTCACGCGCACGGCCCGGCGGCAGAGCGGGTCACAGCAGGAGGGGTTGATAAGAACAGCGTCCATGTTCAGCGCTGCCGCGCTGCGGAAGATGGCACCCACGTTGGTGGAATCCACAATGCCTTCCAGCACGGCCACCCGCCGGGCATTCCGGCAGAGCTCCTCCACGGTGCGGGGCTTCGGACGTTGAAAGGCGCAGAGCACGCCCCGGGTCAGCTCGTAGCCTGTCAGTGCAGCCAGCAGCTCCCGGTCAGCAGTATAAATGGGTGCATCCCCGCAGCGGGTCAGGATCTCCGCCGCTGGGCCGGTGATCTGCCTGCGCTCCATCAGCAGGGAGACCGGCACAAAGCCTGCATCCAGTGCCCGGGAGATCACCTTGGGGCTCTCGGCAATGAAGATGCCTTTTTCGGGTTCCAGCCGACTGCGCAGCTGGTTCTGCGTCAGGCGGGCGTAGGGGTCCAGCTCCGGCGCGTGAAAATCCGTGATCTCGATGATATTGGGCATGGGGAGATTCTCCTTTTTCTGTATGAATGGTCTTATTGTAGCACAACCCGGATGCAATTGCAAAATACATGGCAGGCATATTCGTTTTACATAGTCAAAACCGCCAAAAATCACCTTTTGTTTTTGACAAATCCGTCAACCCGCGCTATAGTATAGAGGTAAAAAAACAGAGGGGGAATTTGCATGAATTCCAAGAAAAAGCGCCGCGGCCAGATGTCGGAAGCCTTCTGCACGGCAATGTTCCTTTCACTATCCGGCGGCCTGCAGGACGTATACACCTATCTGTTCCGGGGCAAGGTGTTTGCCAACGCCCAGACCGGCAACATCGTGCTGATGGCTGTCCATGCCTTTGCCGGAGAGTGGGGGCGTGTGCTGCATTATCTTGTGCCCCTGTGCTTCTTTGCGCTGGGCGTGTTCGCGGCAGAGCTGATGCACCAGAAGCTGCAGAATCTGCAGCGGCTCCACTGGCGGCAGCTGGTGGTGCTGTGTGAGATCGTGATGCTGTTCGTGGTGGGCTTTTTCCCGCAGGAGTGGAATCTTATGGCCAATGCGCTGGTCTCGTTTGCCTGTGCGATGCAGGTGCAGACCTTCCGCAAGGTGAACGGTTATGCCTTTGCCAGCACCATGTGCATCGGCAACATGCGCAGCGGCATGGACTCCCTCTGCAGCTGGGTGCTCAACCGCAATCCTGCCGCCCTGAAAAAATCCCTTTATTACTGGGGCATCATCCTCCTGTTTGCGCTGGGCGCGGGCCTGGGCAGCCTGGCGCTGGATCTCTGCGGCGCAAAGGCCATCTGGTTCTCCTGCCTGCTGCTGGCCGTCAGCTTCTGCCTGATGTTCCTGAAAGAAGATGTGGAAGAGATCAAAGAAGATCTCGAAGCACTGGAAGCAAAACATTAAATCAAGGAGTTTCCCTCAGTTTCACGCTGTTTACCGCCATGCCAAAGGCTCCCCTGGTAGGAGAGCTGGCGAGCGCCAGCGAGACTGAGGGTTTATTTTTTCCGAATCTATCCAACACTTCCCCGGTCTCCTTCGTCTTACAGGCAGAACGACGCAATGAAAGGAGGAAGCCCCATGTGGGAGCTGCTGTACGAGACCTTCTGGGACAGGCTGGAACACTTCTGTTTCAATCTCTGCCGGGACGAGGCCCGGGCAGAGGATCTGACCCAGGAAGTCTTTCTGCGGGCACTGCAGAACCGGAGCCTTATCAACAGCTTTACAGAGCGGCAGTGCAAGGCCTGGCTGTTTACCACTGCACGAAATCTCTACTGTGACCAGCTCCGCCGGGCGGCAAAAGAGGAGCAGCTGCTCAGCACCTTTTTTCCGGGAGAGGACAGTGCTGAACCGGATTTCGCACTGGACACGGTGGAAGCCGCCAGTCTGCTGGCTCTGCTCACCCCGGAAGAGCGGCGGCTGTTCACCCTGCGCTATACAGCGGGCTACAATGCCAGCGAGATCGGTCAGCTGCTCAGTCTCCCGCCCGGCACGGTCCGCAGCCGCCTTGCCCAGATACGCCATCGCCTCAAAACTGAACTTACGGAGGAATAAATGATGAAAAAGAACCTGAATGTGGACGCTATGATCCTGGACCTGCGCAATGTGCAGGAGGATTTTCTTGACCGCTATGAGCAGATCAAGCTGGACTGCATGATCGCGCTGACCTCGCCCCGGGTGCAGACGCTCCTGAGCCAGCACAACATTTTTCTGGATTCGATGCTCTGCAAAAATGTCCCGGAGGAGGTCTCGGTGGGTGTGGTCAATGGCAAGGTCACGCTGAGCTCTGCCAGCCAGACCGCCGCCGGGCAGGTACTGGTGGTCAACGGCAAGCTGATGATCACACCGGATGCTGCGGAGGTTTTACAGAAGTACGCCTGCATTCTGGTCAACGGTATGATCTACTGCCCGCAGTGCCTCTCGGCAGTGGTATCCGCCCGCTGCATCCTGAACGGAAAGCTGGCGGTCTACCCCGATGATGCAGTGCTCCTGCCGGGAAGCTCCATCAAGCTAGACAACACCTTCCTGCTGCGGGCACAAAGCCGCCTGTATTGGAATGAACATCGCTTCCTGGCGGTTGACCCCAGGCTCGACACTGCCGCACTGGCCGCAAAGGGCTGCAGCTTTTCCGCTCCAAAGGCCATCCTGTGCGCAAGCCTTGCGCCCGTTCTGGCCCCGCTCTTCCCGGATTCCACCGAGCTGATCATCGTGCCGGACGGCACCGCCGTGGTGGAAGACGACCTGGAACTGACCGCCTCTTCCCTGCGTCGGTATGGCACCCGTCTCTATGTGCTGGGTGATGCTGTCATCCCCGCAGAGAGCGCAGACCTGCTGGCTCAGATCGAATTCCTGCATGTTACCGGTGAAGTAGAGCTGCCTGATGCTCTGGAAGCGGCCTTCTTTGCCATCCCTGAGCTGGAATGCGGCAAAGTAGTCCACGAGGACGCTCTGCCCAAGCAGACCCGCGCCAAAGCAAAGGATGATGAGCCCGATCCGGATACCGTGACCCTCAGCGGCATCCAGCTGACCCTGTAATCCGCACTGTTCCTCCCTGCCCCGCTCTTTCCAGCAGAAGCGCTCTGCTGGAAGGAGCGGGACTTTTGTTGATTTTTTATTGCACCCGCTCCTCTGATATGATATACTGTTTTTGTATTGTGTAATTCCCCGGGCACACTTCCGCTGTGGAACCCGCTGCCCGGGCAGGATATGGGAACCGAAATCAGGAAGAGGAGCAACGAATGAAAAAAGGATTTGACAACGACAAATACCTGCAGATGCAGTCGGAGCACATCCGGGAGCGGATCGCGCAGTTCGACAACAAGCTGTATCTGGAATTCGGCGGCAAGCTGTTCGATGACTACCACGCCTCCCGCGTGCTGCCCGGCTTCCAGCCCGATTCCAAACTGCAGATGCTGCTGCAGCTGAAGGATCAGGCCGAGGTCGTTATCGTCATCAACGCTGAGGACATCGTCAGCAGCAAGGTGCGCGGTGACTATGGCATTACTTATGATCTGGATGTTCTGCGTCTCATCGACGCATTCCAGGAGCGCGGCCTGTTTGTGGGCAGCGTATGCGTGACCATGTACACCGCCGCCCCCGAGGTGGAAGCCTTTGAGAAGCGTCTGAACAGCCTGGGCATCCGCACCTTCCGGCACTATAAGATCCCCGGCTATCCCAACGACGTTGCCCGCATCGTGAGTGACGAGGGCTATGGCCGCAACGAGTACATTGAGACCCAGCGCCCGCTGGTGGTCATCACGGCTCCCGGCCCCGGCAGCGGCAAAATGGCCACCTGCCTGTCCCAGCTGTACCACGAATACAAGCGGGGCGTGAAGGCCGGTTATGCCAAGTTTGAGACCTTCCCCATCTGGAACATCCCCCTGAAGCACCCGGTCAACCTGGCTTACGAGGCTGCCACTGCCGACCTGAACGATGTGAACATGATCGACCCGTTCCATCTGGAGGCCTATGGCAAGACCGCGGTCAACTACAACCGCGACATTGAGATTTTCCCCGTGGTCAACGCCATGTTTGAGCTGATCGCAGGCAAGAGCCCCTACCACTCCCCCACCGACATGGGCGTGAACATGGCCGGCAACTGCATCGTGGATGATGCGGCCTGCTGCGAAGCTTCCCGCAACGAGATCGTCCGCCGCTACTTCAAGGCCCTGTGCGACCTCAAGAACGGCGCACAGATCCAGAGCGAGGTCTACAAGCTGGAGCTGCTGATGAATCAGGCCGGGCTGACCCAGGGCAGCCGCCCGGTGGAGCAGGCCGCCCATGCAGTCTCCGAAAAGACCGGCGGTGCCCCCGCTGCTGCCATTGAGCTGCCAGACGGCACCGTTGTCACCGGCAAGACCGGCCCCCTGCTGGGTGCCGCTTCCTCCGCTCTGCTCAACGCGCTGAAAAAGCTGGCCGGCATCGACCAGGAGCTTGACCTCGTTTCTGCCGCCGCCATCGAGCCCATCCAGACCCTCAAGACCAACTATCTGGGCAGCAAGAACCCCCGCCTGCACACCGACGAGATCCTGATTGCCCTGTCCAGCTCGGCCGCGCAGAATCCCACTGCTGCAGTCGCCCTCAAGCAGCTCTCCCACCTGAAGGGCTGCGATATGCACTCCACCGTCATCCTGTCCAGCGTGGATATGGATACCGTGAAGAAGCTGGGCATGTATCTGACCTGCGAGCCCACCTATGAGGAAGCAGACCGGATGTACCACAAGAAGTAAAAAATAATGACCCTCTCTGTCATTGCTTTGCACTGCCGTCTTTCCCCAAGGGCTAGGCGGCCGCATCTGCGCGACGGAGAGGGTCATTTTTATTTCCGGGTCTGTTCCCAGTAGGCTCCCATGCTCTGGCCGGGCTGGTCGGTGACATCATCGTTCAGATAGTCTGCAAGGCCAAAGGCTTCCGGCTTCCAGCTGCGGGCAGCTTCCACGGTGGGGTATTCCACCTCAGCGTACCAGAACGCAGTGGGCTGGCCCTCATCCACGTGGTTCACCTCCAGCACAAGGCCATCGGGCAGGGCATAGCTTCTGCGGATCTTCCCGATCAGGGGCTTACCGATGATCTTTGTTTCCAGTTCATCAAACAGTTTCTTGTCGATGGGGCGCTCGATCTCCTCCCGCGCAAGCCCGCTTCCGGACTTGAAGCAGAGGATATAGGCCGTCTCGCCGCCTTTGAGCGCCTCCTCCCGGATGCGCACGGTGGGCCGCACGTTGATATATCCCTGCCGCATGGCAAACTCTTCCTTGAGCGGCAGAGCCGGGAGGTTTCCGCCCTCCGGCCAGCCGTTCACCATCCATTTGCGTTCGATCTCCATGACGTTTTCCTCGTTTCTGTGTTTATGTATTTATTCTAGCACGTTTTTATGTTAGAATAAATATCAGTATGAAATTTTAGCATCCTCACCCTCTCAGTCAATGCCTGACGGCATTGCCAGCTCCCCCAAAGGGGGAGCCAAGAGCCGCTCTGTATTCAAGCTTGATGAGACTGAATCGAAAATCGCCAAAGGCTCTCCCTTTGGGAGAGCTGGCGAGCGGAGCGAAACTGAGAGGGCGAGCCAGTTATAACAGGAGCAACTATGAAATCTTCTCGCAATTACCCCGTTTACACCGTCAACAAACACGCCGAGGACCTGCTGGTGGGCGGCCACCCCTGGGTGTACGAAAACGACATCCTGGGTTCCCCGGAAGCAGAGCCTGAAAACGGCACGCTGGTCGATGTAGTCAGCACAAAGGGGGCCTATCTCGGCACCGGTTTTCTCTCGCTGAAAAGCAAGATCCGGGTGCGGCTCATCTCCCGCAACGCCAACGACACCTTTGATGCCGCTTTCTGGAAGCGCCGGGTCGAATACGCCTGGGCCTACCGCAAGACCGTGCTGGAGCCCGCCGACCTGACCGCCTGCCGTGTCATCTTTGGCGAAGCTGACCAGTTCCCGGGCCTGACTGTGGACCGGTTCAACAATATCCTTGTCACCCAGACCCTGAGCGTGGGCATGGAAAAGCTCAAGCCCATCCTCTTCCCCCTGCTGGTGCAAGTCCTGCGCGCCGACGGCCAGACCATTGAGGGCATCTACGAGCGCAACGACGAGGCTCTGCGGGCCAAGGAGGGCCTGGCACAGAACAAGGACTGGTTTGACCTGCCCGGCGAGACGCACCCCGACAGCACCCAGACCGAGATCTGCGAGAACGGCGTGTTCTACCACGTCGATTTTGAGAACGGCCAGAAGACCGGCTTTTTCCTCGACCAGAAATACAACCGCCGGGCTGTGGCCCGCATTGCTGCCGGTCACACTGTGCTGGACTGCTTTACCCACACCGGCAGCTTTGCGCTGAACGCCGCCAAGGGCGGGGCTGCCCGGGTCACCGCCGCTGACATCAGCGCCGAGGCCATTGCCATGGCCCAGCGGAACGCCCAGCGCAACAACCTGACCAACATGGATTTTCTCTGCGAGGACACCTTTACCCTGCTGCCCCGGCTGGAAAAAGAGGGCCATCCCTACGACTTTATCATCCTTGATCCGCCGGCCTTTACCAAGGCCCGCCGCACGGTGGAGAACGCCATGCGCGGCTATAAGGAGATCAACTACCGCGCCATGAAGCTGCTGCCCCGGGGCGGCTATCTGGCCACGGCCAGCTGCTCTCACTTTGCCACCGAGGAGCTGTTCATCAAGATGCTGCACGCCGCCGCAAAGGATGCCCACCGGCAGCTGCGGCAGATCGAGGTGCGCCAGCAGGCCCCGGATCACCCCATCCTGTGGGGCGTGCCCGAGACCAATTACCTGAAGTTCTTCCTGTTCCAGGTGATCTAAAAGTAATACCAAATACGATATCTCCCAAAAAAACGGGAGCGTGTTTGTGCAGAATCGTTAGTTTTGTCAATTGCGTTTTTGACCCGCAGCGACTATAATCAAAACATAAACAGCAACGGCGCTGTGGGTCACCTCCTGACTCGCAGCGCCGTTTTTGTTAAAAAGCTTTTCGCTGTTTCCGGGCCGCAGTTCGGCGGCGGGAGACAGTTTCGGAAGGGACAGACATAAGATCAAGTAAGGAGTAGGATTTATGGCAGCAAATGTTATGGAAATCTACGGCAGCAAGGTCTTTAACGAGCATGTAATGAAGGAGCGTCTGCCGAGCGCTACTTACAAGAGCCTGGAGCGCACCCTGCACAAGGGCGCACCTCTGGATATCGAGGTGGCAAATGTTGTGGCCAGCGTGATGAAGCGCTGGGCCATGGAGCTGGGTGCCACCCACTACACCCACTGGTTCCAGCCGCTGACCGGCATCACCAGTGAAAAGCACGATGGCTTTGTAAGCCCCGTGGGCGACGGTACCGCCATCATGGAGTTCTCCGGCAAGGAGCTGGTGCGCGGCGAGCCTGACGCTTCCTCCTTCCCCTCCGGCGGCCTGCGTGCCACCTGCGAGGCCCGCGGCTACACCGCATGGGACCCCACCAGCTACGCTTTCGTGAAGGATGACGTACTGTGCATCCCCACCGCATTCGTCAGCTACACCGGCGAGGCACTGGACAAAAAGACCCCCCTGCTGCGCTCCATGAACGCACTGTCCGGTCAGGCCATCCGCATCCTGAAGCTGTTTGGCAAGGATGTTGATTACGTTTCTACCACCGTCGGCCCCGAGCAGGAGTACTTCCTTGTCAAGAAGGAAGACTACGAGGCACGTCAGGATCTGATTCTCACCGGCCGCACCCTGTTCGGCGCTCCCTCTGCCAAGGGTCAGGAGCTGGAGGAGCATTACTTCGGTGTCATCCGTCCCGAGGTCTCCGAATTTATGAAGGAGCTGGACGAGGAGCTGTGGAAGCTGGGCGTTCCTGCCAAGACCAAGCACAACGAAGTGGCTCCCTGCCAGCATGAGCTGGCCCCCATCTTCGACACCACCAATGTTGCCATTGACCACAACCTGCTGACCATGGAGATGATGAAGAAGATCGCTCCCAAGTACGGTCTGGTCTGCCTGCAGCACGAGAAGCCCTTTGAGGGGGTCAACGGCAGCGGCAAGCACAACAACTGGTCGCTGTCCACCACCGAGGAGAATCTGCTGGATCCGGGCGATACGCCCATGGAGAACCTGCAGTTCCTGGTATTCCTGGCTGCTGTCATCAAGGCTGTGGACGAGTACGCTGATCTGCTGCGCACCTCCGTTGCCACCCCGGGCAACGATCACCGTCTGGGTGCCAACGAGGCTCCCCCGGCCATCATCTCGATCTTTGTGGGCGAGGAGCTGGAAGCTGTTATCGATGCCATTGCATCTGATTCTCCTTATGCCGGCCCCGTGAAGATGAAGATGGATCTGGGCGTGGACGTGCTGCCTAAGTTCAGCAAGGACACCACCGATCGCAACCGCACCTCTCCCTTTGCCTTTACCGGCAACAAGTTCGAGTTCCGTATGCCTGGCTCTGCTCAGAACCTGAGCGACTGCGACACCATCCTGAACACCGCTGTTGCCAAGGAGCTGAAGGGCTACGCCGACGAGCTGGAGGGTGCTGAGGACTTTACCAGTGCCGCCATTGCCCTGGTCAAGCGCACCATCCGTGACCACCGCCGTGTCATCTTCAACGGCAACGGCTACACTGCCGAGTGGGAAGAGGAAGCAGCACGCCGCGGCCTGCCCAACAAGAAGAACACGCCCGCTGCTCTGCCCGCACTGATCGACCCGAAGAACATCCAGCTGATGGAGGATTTCGGCGTTCTGACCAAGGTAGAGATGCACAGCCGTTACGAGGTCGAGATGGAGCACTACTCCAAGATCATCAACATCGAGGCTCTGACCATGCTGGAGATGGCCCGCAAGCAGCTGCTGCCCGCCATCAACGCCTACATGAGCGAGGTTGCCAACACCGCCGCATCCAAGCTGGCCGTCAGCGAGGCCATCAGCGTGCGCAGCGAGACCAAGACCCTCACCCGCCTGTCCACCGATGCCGATGCCATGAGCGATGCCATCGATGCCCTGCAGGCTGCCGTGGATACCGCTGAGGCCATGACCGATGAGAGTGCCAAGGCTGTTTCTTTCCACGATGACGTTCTGCCCAAGATGGATGCTCTGCGCGCCGCTGCTGACGATGCCGAGACCATCTGCGGTGAGGACTACTGGCCTCTGCCCAGCTACAGCAAGATGCTCTACTATGTCTGATCTTTCTGACATAGCTTGATAAGCATCGCTGGGTTGTTGGATTTTTAAGCCATTCCCCTTTTCCTATTTCTTACACCAGCCTAAAGACCTGCTTTGCGCATACGAAGCAGGCCTTTAGGCGTTTTTTAAGAACACAAGCCGATTTTTCCAGTTTTGCACTGTTGTGCCATTTGCCGCGCCCTGCGGCTCGGAGGGAACCACTATGAGCTATAATACCCAACAGGACATCCTTGATTTTGTGGAGGACAACAACGTCAAATTCGTCCGCTTTGCCTTCTGCGATATCTTTGGCACCCAGAAAAACATCGCCGTGCTTGCCAGCGACCTGCCCAAGGCCATGGAGGATGGTGTCTGCTTTGACGGCAGCTCCATTGCCGGTTTTATGAAGGTGGAGGAGAGCGATCTTGTGCTCCGGCCCGATCTTTCCACCGTGACCATCCTGCCCTGGCGGCCCACCGAGGGCCGGGTGATGCAGTTCTTCTGTGACGTGGAAAAGCCGGACGGCGCTGCCTTTGGCGGCAACTGCCGCGGCTTCCTGCGCCAGATGAGCCGCAGCTTCCGCAAACTGGGGCTGACCTGCAACGTGGGGGCTGAGTGCGAGTTCTACCTGTTTGAGAATGACGACCGGGGCCGCCCCACCCGCATCCCCATCGACTTTGGCGGCTACTTTGATGTTGCCCCGCTGGATGCAGGCGAGAACCTGCGCCGGGACATCTGCCTGACCATGGAGCAGATGGGCATGAGCCCCCAGCACAGCCACCACGAGAGCGGTCACGGCCAGAACGAGATCGACTGCCACTACGCCGGCCCCCTGAAAACAGCCGACCATGTGATGATGTTCAAGCAGATCGTGCGGGCTGTTGCCATGCGCAACGGCATCCACGCAAGCTTCCTGCCCAAGCCCCTGCCGGATCAGGCAGGCAGCGGCCTGCACATCAACCTTTCGCTCTGCATGGACGGCCGCAATCTGTTTGAGGGCGACATTGCCCCGGACAGCATTGCAGGCAGCTTTATGGCGGGTGTTCTGGCCCACAGCCGGGAGCTGACCGTGTTCACCAATCCCCTGCCCAACAGCTACCAGCGCTTTGGCTGTGACGAGGCCCCCCGCTATGTGAGCTGGAGCCGCCAGAACCGCAGCCAGCTGGTGCGCATCCCGCAGGTCAAGGGCAACAACTGCCGCATGGAGCTGCGCAGCCCCGATCCTGCCTGCAACCCCTATCTGGCCGTGGGTCTTGTGCTGGCTGCCGGTCTGGACGGCATCGAGCACCGGATGGTGCTGCAGGCCCCCATCAACAAGAATCTGTTCGATCCCGCCGAGGCCGCAGGTCTTGGGCTGGAAAGACTGCCTTCCACGCTGGAGGAGGCTGTGCAGGCCGCGCAGGAGAGCGAGTTCCTGCGCCGCGTGCTGCCGGAGGAACTTTCGCACCGGTACTATGAGGAAGAGCTGAAGCGCTGTGCTGCCCTGAAGGCTGCCGCCGACTCGGCAGAGTACGAGCGGGTGCACTACTTCAACGCCATCTGAACCGCTTTTGAGGGAAAGTACGAAGGGGCAATGATTTGGCCCCTTGCCTGGATGTAAGAGAAAGGAGCGATTCAAATGGGACGTGCTCTGATCGTGAGCGCCGGAGCAAGCTCCAACGAGTACATCTCCGCGCGGCTGGCAGAGCTGGGATACACCCGGCCTACGATCATCCCCAGTGGTGCCGAGGCCCGGCGCAGGATGCTGGAATCTGATTTTGAGCTGATCGTGGTCAACGCGCCTCTCCCGGACGAGTTCGGCCACGAGCTGTGTTCCTCTGCCGTAGAAAAAACAGACGCAGGCGTGGTGCTGCTGGCCAAGGCAGCCGCCGCCGAGCAGCTGCTGGCCCCCATGAGTGAGCAGGGGGTGCTGCTGCTGAGCAAGCCGTTCTCCAACACGCTGTTCCTGCAGGCCATCCATTTGGCCGCGGCCAGCAACCACCGCCTGCAGCTGCTCCGGCAGGAAAACGCGCGGATGCAGGAAAAGATCGCACAGGTACGGCTGGTCAGCCATGCAAAATGCTGTCTGGTGGAGCGGGAGCAGATGAGCGAGGATGCCGCCCACCGCTACATTGAAAAGCGCGCCATGGACACCCGGCGCAGCCGTGCAGAAATTGCACAGGAAATCCTTGATTCTTACGAGGATTAGGATTATAATCTGGTGTTGTATGTTTTGTTTCGGATGCAGGCGCATCCGCACTGGGAAAGAATGATCTCTGAAAGATAAATTAGAGGAGGACTGAACAAATGGCAAAATTCATCTTTGTGACCGGCGGCGTTGTCTCCGGTCTGGGCAAGGGCATCACGGCGGCTTCTCTGGGCCGCCTGCTCAAGTGCCGCGGGCTGAAGGTCGCCAGCCAGAAGCTGGACCCTTATGTAAACGTGGACCCCGGCACCATGAGCCCCTTGCAGCACGGTGAGGTATTCGTGACCGATGACGGCACCGAGACCGACCTTGATCTGGGCCACTATGAGCGCTTCATCGACGAAAATCTGAACAAGTACTCCAACCTGACCACCGGCAAGGTGTACTGGAACGTGCTGAACAAGGAGCGCCAGGGCGCTTATCTGGGTCAGACCGTCCAGATCATCCCCCACATCACCAACGAGATCAAGAATTACATCTACAACATGGCATCCTCTACCGATGCCGATGTGGTCATTACCGAGATCGGCGGCACCACCGGCGATATTGAGAGCCAGCCCTTTCTGGAGGCCATCCGTCAGGTGGGCCTGGAGCAGGGCCGCGACAACTGCTGCTACATCCATGTTGTGCTGGTGCCCTATATTTCCGGCTCCGACGAGTACAAGTCCAAGCCGGCCCAGCATTCCGTCAAGGAGCTGCAGGGCATGGGCGTGAACCCCGATATCATCATCCTGCGTGCTGACGGCAGCGTGGGCGGCGATATCCGCCGCAAGATCAGCACCTTCTGCAATGTCAAGCCTGAATGCGTCATTGAGAACCTGACCATGCCCAGCCTGTACCAGTGCCCGCTGATGCTCCACACCAACGGTCTGGATGATGTGGTGGTGGAAAAGCTCAAGCTGGACGTGCCCCCCGCCGACCTGACCGAGTGGAAGGGTGTGGTCTCCCGCATTGCCACCCGCAGCAAGACCTGCACCATTGCGCTGGTGGGCAAGTACGTCAAGCTGCACGACGCTTATCTTTCTGTGATGGAGAGCCTGTACCACGCCGGTTTTGAGAACGACAGTCAGGTGGACATCAAGTGGGTGGAAAGCGAAGACCTGATCGATCAGGATGCCTGCAAAGAAGTGTTTGCTGACGTGGACGGCATCATTGTGCCCGGCGGCTTTGGTGACCGCGGCATCGAGGGCATGATCCAGGCTGCACAGTATGCCCGTGAGAACCAGATCCCCTACTTTGGCATCTGCCTGGGAATGCAGATCATGGTGATGGAGTTTGCACGCGGCGTGCTGGGCTATGCCGATGCCAATTCCAGCGAGTTCACCCCCGATGGTGCCCACAATGTCATTGCCCTGATGGCCGACCAGCAGGGCAACATCCCCAAGGGCGGCACCATGCGTCTGGGCAAGTACCCCTGCACCGTCAAGCCCGGCACCAAGATGGCCGAGTGCTACGGCGAGGCTGAGATCTGGGAGCGTCACCGCCACCGCTACGAGTTCAACAACGAGTTCCGTCAGGAGATGGAGGATGCAGGACTGGTCATTTCCGGCACCAGCCCTGACGGCCGTCTGGTGGAGACCGTGGAGCTGCCCGGCCGTGACTTCCATCTGGGCGCACAGTTCCACCCCGAGTTCAAGAGCCGCCCCAACCGCGCTCATCCCCTGTTCAAGGGCTTTATCGCCGCCGCACTCAAATTCCGCATCAAAGCACAGCGCGGCATGATGCACGTCTGACCTTCTCAGGCGTTTCGTTCCAGTTCTCCTCGTAGGAGAGACCTGTAAGATCGCAACAAAAAAGCAGCTGCACTCCGTGTTTTTACGGAATGCAGCTGCTTTTGCTTGTATTACTTACTTTTTAGCGGCAGCGGCCTTTTTGCGGGCGGCGCGGCTGGTCTTTTTGGCGGCGGGCTTCTTTGCGGGAGCCTTGGCAGCGGGAGCAGCGGCCTTGACAGGCTCCGCCTTCACCTCTTCGGCCTTAACAGGCTCAGCGGGCTTCTCCTCAGCCTTTGCAGGCTCCTCCACGGGCTTTTCCTCCACAACGGGCTCTTCCTTGTCCTCCGGCTTTGCCTCCTCTGCAGGAGCGCTCTCGACCACAGGTGCAGCCTCTACAATGGGCTCCTCTGCCTTCTTGGCAGGGGCACGCTTTGCGCGGTCCTTCACCTCGGAGATGGTCCACAGCTGGTCATCGCCTGCGGCCTCCTGCCAGATCTGCAGGATGGCACCATCGTTGGCACCCATGCCCACAGTATCGATGCACTTGCCGCTGGCCCAGGAAGAGCGCAGACGGACGGTGCCGGCGGGGGTGGGCTCCACGGCCCACATCTGGGAGGTGCCGCCCACATCCTCCCACAGGTGCAGCCAGGTGCCATTGGCGGTGCCGGTCATCATCAGGTCGATCAGCTTGCCGGATGCGCGGTTGCGGATGCGGTACACGCCGTCACCCTCGCGCACAAAGGCCCACTCCTGCTCGGGCTTGTGCTCGTACTTGCCCAGGCGGATATCGCCGCCGTTGGTGGCCTTCTCCACGGCCTGAATGACACTGCCGCCCTTGGCAGCGATGGTATAGAAGCGATCTGCCTCGATCACGGTCTGCGCTACAGTTTTCATGTAAATCCCTCCAAGTTTGTTTCTTTTGAGCCAATCATTTTCGTTTTACAGGTAAATTATACCACCTGCTGTTATTTTTTACAAGGATTCCTCCATTTCTTTAGCACTATTCACAAAAGGGCCCCGCTTTTCAGCCTGTTTTGCACCGTTTGCGAAAACTTTTCGCCCCATTTCACCCTATAAAGCAACAGCACCCCGCCATTTCTGGCGAGGTACTGCTGTCGTTTTGGAAAATATCAAAAGGGTTCTGGCAGAGCTCCCTTACTGTTTTGCCTGACTGGGATGCGGCTGCACAGGCATTTTAGTGAACAGCGCTTTCAGGACCAGCGGAGTGGCCACACTGGACACGACGATGAGCAGGATGACGGCGGTGAAGTAGACGGAATCCACCACGCCGATGTCCAGGCCCTTCTGGGCCACGATCAGGGCCACCTCGCCGCGGGTCATCATGCCAACACCCACCTTGAGGGAATCACCCCAGCTGAACCTGCAGACCTTAGCCGCAAGCCCGCAGCCGATGATCTTGGTGATCAGGGCCACCACCACGAAGCACACGCTGAACAGCAGGATCTCCGGGGTCAGGCCGCTGATATCTGTCTTCAGGCCGATGCTGGCGAAGAAGATGGGAGCAAACAGCACATAGTTGCTGATGTCCACCCGGCGCTCCACATAGGGGGCATCCTCCAAAGTGCACAGGACGATGCCTGCGATGTAGGCACCGGTGATGTCTGCAATGCCGAAGTAGGCCTCGGCAATGTAGGCCATGGCAAAGCAGAACGCCATACTGACGATGGTGATGCGCTGGGTGTGGGGATTGCGCTTGTCCAGCCACTTCATGGCGTAATGGGCAATGAGGCCCACGCCGATGGCGGTAGCGAAGAACAGCACGGTGTTCATCAGCACCTTACCCAGCCCTGTGCCGGTGCCGGAGCTTGCTCCCAGCACACAGGTCAGCACCACGATGCCGATGACATCATCAATGACGGCGGCGCTGACGATGGTGGTGCCAAGGAAGCTCTTCAGGTGGCCCATCTCCTGCAGGGTGGCCACGGTGATGGACACACTGGTGGCGGTCATAATGGTACCGATGAAGAGAGCACGGTAGAACTCCTGGCTGCCCAACGCCGAGAAGCCGTAGAACAGACTATAAAGGAGCGTGCCCCCTGCCAGCGGCACCGCCACGCCCACACAGGCGATCAGAGTTGCGATGGGGCCTGCTTTGATCAGCTCCTTCAGATTGGTGCCAAGGCCCGTGGAGAACATCAGCAGCACCACGCCGATCTCCGCAAAGATAGAAATGGTATCGCTGATATGCACAAGGTTCAGCAGGCAGGGCCCAATGATCAGGCCCGCAATGATCTCGCCCACCACCTGCGGTGCCTTGCACTTGCGGGCCACCAGCCCGAAGAACTTGGCACTGAGGATGATGATGGCAAGGTTCCGAAAAACAGAATACATAAATTTGTCTTCCTCCGTTCTATTTCTTTATATAGGGCGGCCGGCCGCGCCCGCCATCCTATTTCTTTATTATATCGCCGCTCATTGCCAAAATCAAAATGATTCTCAATTTTTCTCGTTAAAAAAACTGACAAAGTTCACCAAAGCTTCAGTACAAATTTTTGTGCGGATTTTTGGGCCGCAGGGCTTGACAAAACAGCAGGGACTTGCTATAATAAATTGCTGTCTGAACAGACACGCCGCACACGGCAGGCGATGCCGCATGTCGTGTGTACCCTTGGCCTCATAACCTTGAGGCCCTTAAGTCCAAAAGGAGGTGCTACAAAATGGCAAAGTACGAAACCATGCTGATTACCAGCGCCGCTCTCGACGAGGAGGCTACCGCCGCTCTGGTTGGTAAGTTCAAAACCCTGATCGAGAACAACGGTACGATCGATTCCATCGACGAGTGGGGCAAGCGCCGTCTGGCCTACCCCATCAACGACGAGGAGGAAGGCGTTTACACTGTGATCAACTTCACCAGCGAGCCCAGCTTCCCCGCTGAGCTGGACCGTGTGTACAAGATCACTGAAGGTGTTATGCGCAGCCTGATCGTTGCCCACGAGGAGTAATCTTTTCGTGACAGAAAGGGAGACCGTAAAATGTTGAATGTTGTTGCTATCATGGGCCGTCTTGTGGCGGATCCTGAACTCCGCACCACGCCCCAGGGCACCAATGTGTGCAGCTTCCGCATTGCCTGCGACCGCAATTTTGTGCGTCAGGGTGAGCAGCGTCAGGCTGACTTCATTGATATCGTTGCCTGGCGTTCTCAGGCCGAGTTTGTTTCTAAGTATTTCCAGAAAGGCAGTCTGATCGCCATCGAAGGCTCTCTTCAGACCCGCCAGTATCAGGATAAGAACGGCAACAATCGCACGGCTGTGGAAGTCGTAGCCAACAACATCAGCTTTGCAGGCCCCAAGAGCAGCAATCAGGGCGGTGGAGCAAATTATCAGAATTCTGCTCCCGCCTACCAGAACGCAGCCCCTGCCCGTCCGGCTGCTGTGGAGGCAGCTCCCAGCTATTCCGCCGGCAGTGCAGATGATTTTGCTGTCATTGATGACAGTGATGACCTGCCGTTCTGATTCCGTAACGGTCTGACCGTTCAATTCTTATAGGAGGTAATAAGCAATGGCTTTTGAAAGAACCGAAGGCTCTCGCCCCGCACGCCCCATGCGTCGCGGCCGCAAGAAGGTTTGCAGCTTCTGTGTCGATCGCATCGACACCATCGATTACAAGGACGTGCCCCGTCTGCGTAAGTACGTCTCTGAGCGTGCTAAGATCATTCCCCGCCGTGTGACCGGCACCTGCGCTTATCATCAGCGCGCACTGACCACCGCCATCAAGCGTGCTCGTCACGTTGCTCTGATGCCCTACGTCAGCGACTAATCAGAACTTTATCAACCCATTCAAAATAATCAGCAATCAGCAAAGCGCTTTCACCGATGACAAGGTGAAAGCGCTTTTTTGTTGTGTCTTTCGTTTGTGCAGTGCTCCCGACACTCAGCAGTCTGCCTGTTTCTTTTTGCTGCATTCTGGGAACATCTTATGGAACCGTTCCCGCAGTTTCCGGGCAGATCTCTCTCATCCATAAAATTGCATCATCCGGTCAAAAAGTTACAAACCGGTACGGTTTTTCCGGTATTTCCAGAAATGTTACCGGGAATTCCTGAAACCAACCGGTGTTTTGATGTGTTGGCAGATCAATCTGCACAAATGCAAGTTGATTCTTTGTACACCTTTTACGAAATTACTTCCACATGATTGATTTTTTGCACAAACTGTGCCATACTATAGCCACTGGAAACGTTCCCGACACCGTTCCCGAAAATCCAACCGAAAGCGAGGGCACGCGATATGACGATCAAGGACATTGCCCGCATCAGCGGCTGTTCTGTCAGCACCATTTCGCGCGTCATCAATGATCGGCCGGATGTCCGGCCCGAGACCAAGGAGCATGTGCTCAAGGTCATGCGGGAGGCAGGCTTTACCCCCAACACCAACGCGCGGCAGCTGAAGATCCAGCAATCCCGCAGCCTGGTGTTCGTGGTCAAGGGGACCCGGAACATCTTCTTCTCCGACTTCCTCGTTCAGCTGCAGCGGGCCGCCACCCTGTATGGGTACAACGGCATCGTCTCCTACCTGGACGAGAACGCCAACGAGATCGATGCTGCCGAGAAGATCCTGCGGGAGATCAAGCCCAAGGGCATGATCTTTCTGGGCGGCAGTGTCACGAACTTCCAGAACGGCTTTGCAAACATCTCCGTTCCCTCCGTGCTGGCCACGCTGGTTTCCAATGAATTGGACTTCCCCAACCTCTCGATGGTAGGTGTGGATGACCGGGCCGCAGCAAAAGCGGCAGTCTCCCATCTCATCGCACAGGGTCACCGCAAGATCGCGGTGTTGGGCGGCCCGGCCACCAGCTTTCCCAGCCGGATGCGCCGTTTGGGTGCGCAGGATGCCATGGAGGACGCAGGGCTTGTCCTTGACGATAAGCTCTATGGCCTGTCTAACTACGATTTCGAGTCCGCCTACCACGCCATGAACAGTCTGCTGGCCCGCCGGGCCGAATTCACTGCCTTGTTTGCCATGAGCGATGTGATCGCCTTTGGTGCCATCCGGGCGCTGGTAAGCGCAGGGTTGCGGGTGCCGGAGGATGTCTCAGTGATCGGTTTTGATGGCATCACGATGTCCCGCTACTGCGTGCCGGTGATGACCACCATCGTCCAGCCCAGTGAACAGATCGCACTGCAGAGCATCGAGCTGCTGGTGCGGCAGATCGAACACGGAGCCCCGGCCCAGACCGTCACGCTCCAGCCGGAATTGCAGCAGGGCGAAAGCGTTTGCCCCTGCCGCCGGAACTATTCAGTCTAACTTCCGTCCTCATGCTGTGGACGGTGGCAGATATTAACCAAAAGAAGAAGGAGTACTACTATGAAAAAGATGATCTCTCGTCGTAACTTTCTGAAGGTCGCAGGCGCTTCTACTGCTGCTCTGGGCCTGGCCGCCTGTGGTGGTTCGTCCAGCTCCACTGCTTCCTCCACTGCCAGCTCTGCTGCCGGTTCTTCGACCGCTGCAAAGGCTGACGGCAAGGTCTACTACCTGAACTTCAAGCCCGAGCAGGATCAGGCCTGGCAGGACCTGGCTGCTGCGTACACCAAGGAGACCGGCGTGCCTGTGACCGTTGTGACCGCTGCTTCCGGTCAGTACGAGACCACCCTGATGAGCGAGATGGAGAAGAGCGAGGCTCCTACCCTGTTCCAGGTCAACGGTCCTGTGGGTCTGGCCAACTGGAAGGATTACTGCTACGATCTGTCCGGCAGCAAGCTGTACGGCGAGCTGACCAGCGACTCCTTCGCTCTGAAGGACGGCGACGCTGTCACCAGCATTGCATACGTCATTGAGACCTACGGCATCATCTACAACAAGGAGCTGCTGACTGCCGCCGGTTACACCCAGGACGACATCAAGGGCTTTGACGATCTGAAGAAGGTCGCCGATGATATCCAGGCACGCAAGGCTGAGCTGGGCGTGGATGGTGCTTTCACTTCCGCCGGCATGGATGCCTCTTCTGACTGGCGCTTCAAGACCCATCTGGCAAACCTGCCCATCTACTACGAGTACAAGGCAGACGGCATCAGCTCCACCGACGCTATCAAGGGCACCTACCTCGACAACTACAAGCAGATCTGGGATCTGTACATCACCGATTCTACCTGCGACCCCACGCTGCTGGCTTCCAAGACCGGCAACGACGCCGTGGCAGAGTTTGTTGGTAAAAAGGCTGTCTTCTATCAGAACGGCACCTGGGCTTACAGCGATGTGAAGGATCTGGGTGACGACAATCTGGGTATGCTGCCCATCTACATCGGCGCTGAGGGCGAGGAGAACCAGGGCCTGTGCACCGGTTCCGAGAACTTCTGGTGCGTGAACAACACCTCTTCTGACGAGGACATTCAGGCTACTCTGGACTTCCTGTACTGGTGTGTCACCTCCGAGACCGGCACCAGCGCAATGGCTGATGATATGGGCTTTGTCATCCCCTTCAAGGCTGCAAAGGATTCCACCAACCCCCTGATCGCCATTGCAAACGACTACGTTGCAGCTGGCAAGACCAGTGTTGACTGGTGCTTCTCCACCATGCCTTCCGAGGAGTGGAAGAATGGTGTTGGTTCTGCTCTGACCGCTTACGCAGCAGGCACCGGCGATTGGAACGCCGTTGTCACTGCCTTCGTTGATGGCTGGGCCAAGGAGTACAAGCTGGCTAACGGCTAAGCGATTCTGACTTTCCCCTTTTATTTGTGTAAACCGTAATGGGAGGCGGGCGAGCTGTTCGCCCGCCTCCCTTTGTTTTGGAGGTATATCATGCAAAAGGCCATCAGCAAATATTGGCCGGTGTTCGTGCTTCCTACGCTGATCGCGTTCATCATCGGCTTTATCTGGCCCTTTATCTGGGGCATCTTCCTTTCCTTCCAGCGCTTCACCACCGTGAGCAAGACCACCTTTGTGGGCATCCAGAACTATATCTCCGTGTTCCAGGATTCCACCTTCCTGCACGCTTTCGGCTTTACGGCAGCGTTCACTGTGGTCTCCACCGTGCTCATCAATGTCTGCGCCTTTGCCATTGCAATCGTGCTGACCCGCGGCATCAAGGGCACCAACATCTTCCGTACCGTCTACTTTATGCCCAACCTGATCGGCGGCATCCTGCTGGGCTACATCTGGCAGATCCTGCTCAACGGCGTGCTGGCAAACCTGCAAAAGCCCCTGCTGGCACTGGATGCCAAGGCCGGTTTCGTCGGTCTGGTCATTCTGATGTGCTGGCAGCAGATCGGTTATATGATGATCATCTACGTTGCCGGTCTGCAGAGCGTGCCCGGTGACCTGATCGAGGCTGCCAAGATCGACGGTGCTTCTGACCGCGAGATCCTGTTCAAGATCAAGCTGCCCATGGTCATGCCCAGCATCACCATCTGCACCTTCCTGACCCTGACCAACAGCTTTAAGCTGTTCGACCAGAACGTTGCTTTGACCGCAGGCGAACCTGCCAACGCCAGTGAAATGCTGGCCCTGAACATCTACAACACCTTCTATGGCCGCTCCGGTGCTCAGTGGAAGGGCATCGGCCAGGCAAAGGCTGTGGTATTCTTCCTGATCGTTGTGGTCATCTCTCTGGCGCAGCTCCACTTCACCCGTTCTAAGGAGGTCCAGCAGTAATGATTAAACAGAAAAAGTTGTGGGATAACATTCTCACCGTCATCATGGCCCTGCTTTGCCTGCTGTGGATCTACCCCATCGTCCTGATTCTGCTGAACAGCCTGAAAAAAGAGGGCACCTTTACCACCTCTACCGTGTTCCAGCTACCCACCAGTGAGAGCTTTGCAGGCCTTTCCAACTACGTCTACGGCGTGATCAAAATGGGCTTTCTCTCCAGCCTGGGCTACAGCCTCGTCATTACCGTTTCCAGTGTGGCCCTCATCCTGCTGTGCTGCTCCATGACAGGCTGGTACCTGACCCGGGTGAACAACAAGCTCAGCAAGTTTATGAACCTGCTCATCGTGTTCTCAATGGTTGTCCCCTTCCAGATGGTCATGTTCACCCTGTCCAAGACCGCAGACACCCTCAAGCTGAACACCCCCTGGAACATCTGCATCATCTATCTGGGCTTTGGTGCCGGTCTGGCTGTGTTCATGTTCACCGGCTTTATGAAGAGCGTTCCCATTGAGATCGAGGAGGCCGCCATGATCGATGGCTGCAACCCCATCCAGATCTTCTTCAAGATCGTGTTCCCCATCCTGAAGCCTACCATGATCTCCACCGCCATTCTGGAAACCATGTGGGTCTGGAACGACTACCTGCTGCCCACTCTGGTGCTGGATATCAAGAAGTACCGCACCATCCCCATGGCGATCCAGTACTTCCGCGGCGGCTATGGCCGTGTGGAACTGGCACCCATGATGGCCTGCATCATCATCGCCATCATCCCCATCATCATCCTGTACATGACCTGCCAGAAATACATCATTGAGGGTGTTGTTGCAGGCGCTGTCAAGGGTTAAGGAGGAGTTCACCATGCGAGCATGCGGCATTCTGATGCCCGTTTTTAGTCTGCCGGGGCCCTTTGGCATCGGCACGCTGGGGGAAGAAGCCTTTTCGTTCGTGGATTTTCTGGCCCGTGCAAAGCAGACCTATTGGCAGATTCTGCCCATTGGCCCCACCGGCTACGGTGACAGCCCCTACCAGAGCTTTTCCGCCTTTGCCGGGAACCCCTACTTTATCGATTTCCGTGTCCTGCACGAGCAGGGCTATCTGACCGCTGATGAGATTCCCGCTGAGGTTCCGGTTGGACCGGTGGACTACGGCGTGCTCTACCAGCAGCGCCCGGTGGTGCTGCAAAAGGCCGCCGACCGCCTGCTGGCAGCGGCCAGCGTGGAGTACAAAGACTTCTGCACGGCACAGAGCTTCTGGCTGGACGATTACGCCCTGTTCATGGCCATCAAGGCCGAACAGGGACAGGCAGGCCTGTGTGACTGGCCGGATGACCTGCGCACCCGCCAGCCCGCTGCCGTAGCCGCTGCCAGGGAGCGTCTGGCCGGGCAGGTGGATTATTTCAAGGCGGTGCAATTCTTCTTCTACACCCAGTGGAACGCCCTGAAAGCCTATGCCAACGGCAAGGGAATCCAGCTGGTGGGAGATATCCCCATCTACGTCAGCCCGGATTCCAGCGATCTGTGGACGCGGCCGGAGCTTTTCCAGACCGACGGCCAGACCCACCTGACGCAGGTGGCAGGCTGCCCCCCGGATGCCTTTGCGGCAGACGGTCAGCTCTGGGGCAATCCGCTCTACGACTGGCCCCGCCACAAGGCCGAGGATTTTGCCTGGTGGAAGCGCCGGATGCAGCACGCTACTTCGATTTATGATGTCGTGCGCATCGACCACTTCCGTGGTTTTGAGAGCTACTACGCCATCCCTGCCGGAAACAAGACGGCGGCAGGCGGCCACTGGGAAAAGGGGCCGGATCGTGCTTTCATCAATGCCATCCACGAGACCCTGGGTCAGGGCGGCATCATTGCAGAGGATCTGGGATACCTGACCCCAGAGGTCAAGACCATGCTGGCTGCCAGCGGCTATCCGGGCATGAAGATCATGCAGTTTGCCTTTGACAGCCGGGAACCGGGCAACTATCTTCCCTACACCTACCCTCACAACAGCGTGGTCTACACCGGCACCCATGACAATGTGACCACCGAAGGCTGGCGGCAGTCTGCCAGCCCCGAGGATGTCCACTATGCCTGCCGTTACCTGCGCTGCCTGCCCGAGGATCTGACAGAGGCCATGATCTGCGCCTGCCTTGCCAGTGTTTCGGATATGGCCATCATCCCCATGGCCGACTGGCTGCATCTGGGCGCGGAGGCCCGCATCAACACCCCCAGCACCCAGGGAGCCAACTGGCAGTGGCGGCTGGATACCCCGCTTACCAGTCTGCTGGCCGAGCACATTGCCGATCTGACAGCACTGTATGACCGGGCTCCGGCTGCGGCAGACCACTAAAACGTTTCCTTCTTCTTTTCTCCCCATACAAAGACGGCAGGCCCCAGCCTCCTCCTTTCCGGAGGAACTGGTGCCCGCCGTCTCTTTTTGCATTATTTTTCAATTTTCACACAACATTTTTTCGCCGCATCCCGCACAGGGTGTTCCAGATATTTCCGCGCAGAACCGTTTCTTTTTTACAAATCAGCCACAGTATCTTCACAATTCTTTCGCATTTCGGGTTTCATCGCTCTCTTGTTGTTTTTGGGCAATTATGCTATAATCCAATTAGCTTCATATCCGCCTTTGCGCGGATTTTACGAACGAAAGGAGTTTTCCACCATGGAATTTACCTATCAGAGCACGATGCAGCTGCCCGCGTCCTATGCGGTTCTCTCCGAAGATGAAATGGTCTACACCGTTGGCGGCGCTTTTGAGCTGAATATTGATCGGGCTGCCGTTGCGCAATTTGTTACCAATGTGATTTCAAACAGCATCCGTCTTGCAGGACAGTATACTTTTCAGATGGCTTTTGATGGTTTAACCAATATGCGCAATGACGGCTTGACCATTCCTGGTGCTGTTCATCATTATTGGTCAAATCAAACGACAGTTGGCAAGGTCGGTACTGTTGTAGGTGCAGCATGTGTTGGTTATGCTGTTTATATTCAGGCTGTAACTCTCTTTAACACATTCTTGTCTATCTATAATGATATGCGCGACATTTACAATGGGACTAACACCCAGACGGAGACTGCTACAATTGCGAATGCTGCCTTAGCTGCCGCTTAATTTATAAGCACCTGAAAGGAGCCTTTTATGGAAAAATTGCGTATGCCTGCATCTTATGCAACGCTTCCGGAAGAAGAGCTGCCGGAGATCTTTGGCGGCGGAGAACTGGGAGATGCATTGGACAGCTTTACGGATAACCTCCACCTGGATGATTTTTTCCTTCAGGGGGGGATCCTCTCCATCTCCATCTCGTTTGTGCCTCTGCTCCTGTTCAATGTTGTTGTTTCCGGCTACCGGTTTGTAGAAAACATTTACAAGAACCTGTCCAACTGGTTCGGTTATCACGATGATACCTTCTCTGCCGTTTCTAGTTTCACGGATGAAATGCGCCAAAAACAGCAGCAACGCGGTATCTGAGTCCTTTTCCCTAATGTAAAACGCCGATTGGAAGTCATCTTCCAGTCGGCGTTTGTTGTATAATGAAAAGGGGCTATTATGCAACAGCCCCCTTTTTTAGTTTCTATCATTACCCTTCCGCTCCGGAGGCCTACCTTATTGCAGCATTTACCCGGGCAACAAAAATGTAAAAACAAGAATGGGCGAAAAAACATTGACCGCAGCATGGATTACCCAGCCATACAAAATGCTTCCACGGGCTCTTTTTAACGAAAGCCATCCTAAGGCATAGCCTATTCCGCCCGTCAGGGATACGATGAGGAACATGGCGAGGAGGTTCTTGTCTGGCAACGCAGCGATGTGAACCATGCCAAAAATGAGAGCTTGCAGGGCGTTTCCTATGGTTTCTCCCCATTTATTGCACAACCGTTTGCAGAGAAACCCACGAAAGAGAATTTCTTCCGATAAGGAAGTCTGCACGACAGCCCAGATCAAGATGACAGTAAATGTTTCGATGCTCCACCCGGTTTGTCGAAATGCGTCCACTGTAAATCCTTGATAATTCAAATTGCCAGATCGATAGAGCCACAGATAGGGTAAAAATAGTACCACTAAAAATCCCACAAGGATACAAAACATGATCTTCAAAGGTGGGGTAGGAGCAGTTTTGAGCCCCAGCCATTTGAAAAAACCGGTGGCCCTTTTCTGTGTCAGAAGATACCACACAAAAGGAATACTTAGAAAAATCAAAAGCTGTAAAACTGCACTTATGATCTGGTTAAGCAAAATCATACCATTCCTCCGTCATTGGGCTTTGTTTCCTCATCCATCCGGAAAATGCAGCCGGGTGGTCAACGCTATTATACTACGACGTCCATGGAAAGTATACACCGGTTCAAAATTGAATAATTAAGCTTCCATCCTGGATGCTTCCCTGAATTTAGAGGGAGGCATCCATTTTGTTTTCGCTTGGGTCCTGCTGTTATTGTAATAGTTGATATAATCAGCCCTTGGGTTGAGGGAAACCGTTTAAACGCTTTATTCAGCATATCTTTAATTTGTGCCATGTTCGGGCTGGTGGAGAGATTGTAAGAAACAATCTCATTTGTTTTCATATTTGCGGAGTTCTTGGACGAGCGCAGCTTTTTCGCCTTGAGTTGCGTTGCGCATCGCTCTTCTCTCAAGGCAATCTCTTTTTTTACGACAGCAATCTCCGCTCTCAGACGCTCATTCTCTGCTCTGAGCCGAATCATTTCTTTGCGCTCTGAAGGGGTCAGTTCTGCTGGTACTATTTGCTTCTTCATAGCAGGCTCCTTGGGCGACCGTCCTTTTCGTTGTGCGGCCAATCCCTGATACCCTTTCATTTTGTAATCATAACTGTATCGCATAAAAATACCCCCAACATTGGATGTCCAGTATTGGGGGTACATATCACCGGAGTGTGAAGCTCTTTTTGTTTGGCCGGATCCAGATGTTCAAATGACCCGCAGGGCCCCCTGCTCCCGCAGACGGAGCAGATAGCAGCTGCCCGCACCTAACACCTTTTCTATCGCGTCGTGATATTTTGCAGTCAGCATACCGGGTACAAACGCCTGAATGGTCCCTGCAAAGCCGCCGCCCTGCATCCGCCAGGCTCCCCCCTGCCCCTCCAGCAGAGTCTGACTGAGGGCAAGCGCCACCGAGAGCCCCTGATGCCGTACGTCTGTGGAGCAGTAAACGTTCTGGCACAGGGCAAAAGAGGCATGTCCACTTTCCAGAATCAGCTGCAGGAAGGCATTGAAATCCCCGCTGACCAGGGCATTCCGCTGGGCCAATGCGCGGGCATTCTCCTCAAAATAGTGGACCGCACGCAGAACAGCACGATCCCCGCAGGCCCTGCGCAGGCGTGGCAGAGCCGCCCAGAACTCCTGTTCCTTGACCTGCCCCAATACCTTACCGCCCAGACAGGCCGCCACCGATTCCATTTCATGCCGGATGGCCGCAAATTCACCGGTCAGCTCGCTGTGACTGCCCCGGGTATCGGTCACGCAAAGGGTCATGTCCGCCGGGAGCAGCCCTGCCGTGTGGATCTTTTCTATCCGGGGCTTCTTTGGGTCGGCAAAATCCGCAAAGAGGACCCCGCCCACGGCACTGGTCAGCTGATCCAACAGGCCGCTGGGTTTTCCGAAATATGTATTTTCCGCATACTGGCAGATCTTCGCCAGCTCCGGCGCTGTCAGCCTGCAGCCATATTCCCCGTTCAGGATGGCCGCCATTCCCATCTCAAAAGCCGCCGAGCTGGAAAGCCCGCTGCCCCGGAGCACGTCGCTGGCGGTATAGGCATCGAAGCCCCCCACCGTCTTTCCCTGTGCCCGGAAACCTTCCGCAATGCCCCGGATCAGACTGGCCGAATGGGTGCTCTCGCCCTGCTGGGGCTCGGCCTCGCTCAGATCAATGACATCCAGCTTGTTGAAGCCCCGGGATTTGACCCGGATAAAACCGTCGTCACTGGGGGATGCCACTGCGACCAGATCCAGCGTCACCGCTGCCGCAAGCCCATACCCGTGCTGATGATCGGTGTGGTTGCCGCCCAGCTCCGCCCGGCCCGGAGCCGAGTAAACATGCACCTGTCGCCCGGGGCCATAGTACAGCTCAAACTGTTCCAGTGCGGCGGCATACCGCTGCCGCTGGCGGGCCAGCACCGCCGGTTCTGTGCCATAGAGCGTGCAGAGCGCTTCGTCCCACTCCCCCGCAAGGATCTCCCGTCTGAGTTGTGCACTGGTCGCCATGGCTATTCCTCCTCCACAAGCGTTCTCCGCAAAGTCCGTGCATGAAGGCTCCATGCACTTGGGTTAGCCTTATTGTACTTCATTCCGCCCTCTTTTGCAATTTGAATCCGCAAAAAATCCAATTTCAGCGCGAAAACCAAAGTTTCGGATGTACTTTTGTTGAATTTGCGGATACAGTTATGATATACTGGGAATAAGAATGCGGTCAACTGGAGGAAACGATCATGGCAGATGTCTACAAGCAGTCCTTCAAGCAGAATTACACCAATAATATTGAATTATCCATCTTCAACTGTGGTCTGGAACGCTGTGCCCCGGGCCAGACCTGGGGCCCCGGTATCCGGGATCACTACCTGATCCATCTGGTGGTCTCGGGCAAGGGCACCTTTGAAGTGGGCGGCAAGACCTTTGAGGTCGTGCCGGGAGATCTGTTCTTTGCCCGGCCCAGTCAGCTCATCCGCTACTCTGCCGATGAGCAGCAGCCCTGGGAGTACAGCTGGGTCGGCTTCAACGGTGCCTGCGCTCACAAACTGGCGGCACAGCTTCCCTTTACCGATACTGCTCCTGTGCACCACACGCAGGACCCGGAGGGAATGCGGGCAGCTCTGACCAACATCTATTCTTCCCGTGGGTTAGAGCCTCAGGATGAGGCTGCCATGGTGGGGTACCTCTACCTGTTCATCTCTGCCCTGATGAAGGAGACCAGTGAGACGCGCCCCCACAACGCTTTCTCCTCCAATCAATACGTACTGAATGCCATCAAATACATCCAGTTCAACTATTCGCACGACATCTCCATTGATGATGTCGCTAAGAGCGTGGGCGTTTCCCGCAGTCATCTGTACCGGGTGTTTATGCTCAATGTGGGCAAGAGCCCCATCGATTATCTGACCGAATACCGCATCAACGAAGCCTGCAAGCTACTGAGGGCCGGAAACCTTTCCATTGCAGAGGTCGCCATCTCGGTGGGCTTCTTTGACCAGTTCTATTTTTCCCGGGTCTTCAAGCGGGCCAAGGGGATGCCGCCCAGCAAATACATTGCCGCTCAGAGTGAGAACGCAGATGCCCCCGCTTCGGAAGAAGCCTGACCCAATCCCATTCCAAAGGAGAATTTCCATGTCCTTACAAAAAAATCAGGTGCTGACCCTGACCATTGAGCGCCTGTCCAACGATGGCAGCGGCGTTGCTCACAGCCCGGACGGCGAGGCTGTGTTCATACCCGGCACCGCCTCCGGTGACGTTGCCGCCATCCGCATCGTTAAAGATTGCGGCCGCTACGCTTTCGGTATTCTGGATGCCATTCAGACCCCCTCGCCCGACCGCATCCCAGTGGACTGCGCGGTGGCCGGCCCCTGCGGCGGCTGCAGCCTGCGGCATCTGGATTATGCCGCTGAACTGCGCGCCAAGGGCGAAAGCGTTACCGATGCTTTCCGCCGCATTGGCGGGCTGGATGTACCGGTGCTGCCTCCTCTCCCCTCCCCCGAGATCGACCGCTACCGCAATAAAGTTCAATTCCCGGTGGGCTGTGATAAGAATGGCAAGCCCTGCATCGGTTTCTACGCCGGGCGCACCCACCGCATTGTTCCCTGCCCCGACTGCAAGCTGCAGCCGGATGTGCTGAACGAGATTGGCAATACCCTCTGCGATTTCTTTGCCGCCCACAACATCCAGCCCTACGATGAGCAGACGGGCAAAGGGCTGGTGCGTCATGTGTTTCTGCGCCGGGGTGTCCACAGCGGCCAGATCATGGTCTGTCTGGTCTGCACCCGGGCAAAGCTGCCCCACGCAGAGGAGCTTTGCCGCGCACTGACTGCGCAGTTTTCCGATATCGCCACCATCCTGATCAATGTCAACGCCAGAAACACCAATGTGATCCTGGGCAGCGAGACCCACACCCTGTACGGCCCCGGGTTCATCGAGGACACCCTCTGCGGCGTTCCGGTGCAGCTGGGCCCGTTGTCGTTCTATCAGGTTAACACTCTGGCCGCTGAGCAGCTCTATGGCATTGCCGCAGAATATGCTCAGTTGACCCCGGATGACCTGCTGCTGGATCTCTACTGCGGCATGGGCACCATTGGCCTGTCCATGGCAGACCATTGCCGGGAGCTCATCGGCGTGGAGATCGTGCCTGAGGCCATCGAAAGCGCCAAGGCCAATGCTGCCCGCATGGGTGATGCCATAGCCGCAAAGAGCCGCTTCTTCTGCGCCGATGCTGGTAAGGCGGCCTCTCAGCTTGCCGCCGAGGGCCTGCACCCGGATGTTGTGATGCTCGACCCGCCCCGCAAAGGCTGTGATGAAGCCACCCTCTCCGCCGTCGTCACCATGTCCCCCCGCCGGGTGGTCTATGTCAGCTGCAACCCCTCCACCGCCGCCCGGGATGCCAAATGGCTGGAAGAGCATGGGTATCGGGCCGAAAAGGTGCAGCCAGTGGACCTTTTCCCGAGGACGAAGCATTGCGAAGCGGTTCTCCTTTTGACCAAACTCAATGTCGAGCGGCACATCGAAGTGGACGTCAGCATGGATGAACTGGATGTGACTGCTGCGGAGAGCAAGGCGACTTACAACGAGATTCGGGATTATGTGTGGGAACACCATCAGTTGAAGGTATCCAACCTCTACATTGCACAGGTGAAGCAGAAACACGGCATTATTGAGCGAGAGAACCACCATAAGGCGAAGTCCGAAAATACAAAGCAGCCTCAGTGTCCGAAGGAGAAAGAGGATGCGATTGTGGAGGCTTTGAAGCATTTTCAGATGATTTGATACGCAATCACCCCAGAGAGAATAGCCTCTTGTGCGTTCTCTCTGGGGTGATTTTTGCGTTATGCTACTTCCGGGTAGCGCATATATACATATTCGTAGATTTTCTTCTGGTAGGTCTGGATATCGCTTACATCATAGCTATTGGGAAGTTCTTGCCAAAGGGTATTGCGAATCAGGTTATCCACAATCGCCTTAGTTTCCTGCTTGTCTGTCCAATGATCGAGTTTGGCGATCTGCTGTTTGATTTTTGTCAGCAAGTCCACAGACACCTTCTTGATCGTTTCAATTTCCTGCTTCGTGAGGTTCTCCGAAAACAGCAAATCATACACCGAAAGCTCCTCATCGCTAGAAAAGCCCTCACGCACGTAGCGCTGCTGCTCCGTGTCCAGTGAATTTGCAAGTTCCATCAGATCCATGAAGGTTTTCTCAATGGTTGCCCGGTTCTGCTCCGCATTGTAGGCATCTATGATCTCCTGATAGCGGTCATAATAATCCATGCGGTGCGGGTTTGCAAACAGCATTTTCGCCAATTGCTGATTCACCAGTTCATCCAGATCGCGCAGCAAGAGATTCTTCCGCCGGGTGTGGGCAAACTCCCGGCTCAACAGGTCAAAGTCAATTTTGCTGATGTCAAACTGCCGGGATGGTACAGCCTCCTGATCCGGCTTTTCCACATGGATGTACTCGTTGACGATGCCGTTGATCTGCACCATCAGGTCGGTATTGTCCGCGTGTTTCCGCTTCTGCTGCAAGCCCTCGTAGATGGCGAGAATTGCGTTTTTCCGGGCGCGCACGGTATCGTCCACATCGTCACGGTCTGCGTAGCGGAACAGCCGCGCCAGTTCAGACGCATAGGTCTGGAAGGTTTTCTTGGTTTCCAACGTCTCGCACATCACGTTGACTGCATCCTGCACAAGGCTCATCTTCTCAAAGTCCTGTGCATCCACCAGTTCCTGCAGCCGGAACCCGTGTTCTGCCAGAAAGCCGTCCGTTTTTCCGATGACCGTGCAAATACGCTGAATCAGCTCCGTTTTGTCCACCGTTGGGTCAATGCCCGCCGGGCTGTTCTTGCTGACCGTATAATCTGCCAGAGCCTTGCGCAGCGCCTTTACGATACCAATATAGTCCACGATCAGGCCGTTGCTCTTGCCCTCCGAAACACGGTTTGCACGAGCAATAGTCTGCATCAGGGTATGGGCTTTCAACGGCTTGTCCAGATACAGACAGGACAGACACTTTACATCAAAGCCCGTCAGCCACATGGCACAGACGAACACCACCCGGAACGGATTCTTACTGTCCTTGAATTCTTTATCCAGCTCCCGCTTTTCCATTTTGGCACGGTGCGGCAGAATATCCAGCCCCCACTTTTTGAAGGTCTGCACCTCGTTCTGCTCCTGACTGATCACCACTGCCATTTCGGTTTCTTTCATCCATGCCAGTTTGCGGGCAAGTTCCTGTGCTTCCTGCTGGGTCGCTGTGCCCTGCCGGGCTTCCAGTTCCCTGATCTTTGCCCGCCAGCATTCCTGCACATAGTTATACATCCGCACACAGGTGACCTTATTCAGGCAGACAAACATCGCCTTGCCGCTGGTCCAAAGGTCAGAGTAATGCTCCACAAAATCCTTTGCAATGGAGCGCAGCCGTTCATCTGCGGTGAGAATATGGATCTCCTTTGCAAACTCGCGTTCCAGCTTTTCCTCCTGCGAGGGATCAAGGTCGGCAGCTTCAATGGCATCCAGGATCCGCCCGGTGATCTCCGGCTTGTCCAACTGGGCGATCTTATCCGCGCGGTTCTCATAGTACAGCGGTACCGTTGCGCCGTCCTCCACCGCCCGCTTGAAGTCATACACCGACAGATACCCGCCAAAGGTGCGCTCGGTGATATGGTCATCTGCCAGAAGTGGCGTACCGGTAAAGCCGATGCGGGATGCCGTGGGCAGCAGGTGCATCATGTTGTCTGCAAAAATGCCGTACTGGCTGCGGTGGGCTTCATCCGACAAAATTAGAATGTCGTGATCCGGGTAGATGGGCGGCTCCTTGGGCAGGTTGAACTTCTGGATCAGGGTAAACACAAAGCTGGGGTTGCCCTGCAGCTTTTTTACAAGGTCTGTACCGCTGGATGCAATGAACTGTGAAGCCTTTGTCTTGCCCAGCAGACCGCAGTTTTCAAAGGTATCGCTGATCTGCCGGTTCAGCTCGTCACGGTCGGTCAGTACCACAATGGTGGGCGAGCCTGCAAACTTGCGCCGGATCTTCTGCGCCAGAAAGACCATAGAGTAGCTTTTACCTGACCCCTGCGTGTGCCAGAACACACCCAGCCTGCCGTCTTTTAACTTGCGGTTCTCGTAAGCACTGACGGCCTCGTTGACGCCGAGATACTGGTGGTTGCGGGCCAGAATCTTGGTGGTGCGCCCACCGGAATGGTCGTAAAGGATGAAGTTTTCCAGCAGATCGAGGAAGGTCTTTTTCTCGCAGATGCCCCGCAGCATGGTTTCCAGTTCCACGCTGCCTGCATCGCTTTCCTTCAGACGCTTCCACTCGTGGAAAAACTCGTACTTACTGCCAAGTGTGCCCACCTTGGCTTCCAATCCATTGGACAGCATGAGAAAGGCATTATAGTAGAACAACTGCGGGACAGTATCGAGGTAATCCCGATAATTGTCTATGTAGGCGTTCTGCACATCCACGGTGGGCTTTTTCAGTTCGATGAACAGCAGTGGAATGCCATTGACAAAGCCCACAATGTCTGTCCGGCGGCGGTACAGCTGCGAGTGGATCTTCATTTCTTTTACGGCGAGGAAATGATTGTTTTCCGGGTTTTTGAAGTCGATCACCGCCGCACTCCGCGTTTCGGTGCGCCCATCCGGCCGCTTGACCGTCACCGGGATGCCATCCCGCAGCAGAAAATACTTTTCCTCGTTGATCTGCATCAGGGATGCAGTGGAAACGTGCGCCGTGAATTTCTTTTGCACCTCGTCCAGCTGGTTCGGAGTGAGCCACGGGTTCAGCCGCAAAAGTGCCTGCCGAAAATACCGAGTCAGCAACACTTCCCCATAGCTGGTGCGGCCCAACGTCCCATCCGGCCCCAGCTTTTCGGAGTTGTAAGCCAGCACCACCTCCCAGCCCAGAACATTTTGCAGCAGGTTGCCTGCGCTGTTCTGGACAAGGACATTTTCGGAGTATTCGCGGCTCATTTTCTATTCCTCCTCAATTCTCTGAAAAGTTTCTTAAATTTATTTCTATTTCATACATATTAAAAATCGCATTTTCTTTTATTTTTTCCAACTCTCCTCTTAGTTTTTCTGCCTTTTCATTGTGTATTCTATCCATTTTTATTTTTATTCGAGCCATTTCAATCTGATCAAAAAAGCCAAAATTTATTACTGCAATTTTTATAAGGCTTGTTCTCTTTCGTTCATCATCTTTTTGGAGTAGCCATCGCGTTGTACTTTCAATTTCTCTCAAGTTATTTACAGAAAGGTCAAGTTCTTTTTCCTCCCTTTGAAATATATTTTCTTCAAATATTATATCTGCGCTCTCCAGACATTCATGTGCTTTATTATGTATCTTTCCCAGCAGTTTATATACTTCTCTTGCATTGTATACAATTTTGCTTTCCACCTCTACTTTCTTTTCTTCATATTCTCGTACTTCACTTAAAAGCGCAACTAAAAAGCCTGTAAAAACACCACCAGAAACAGTTAACGCAAAATTGTTTGACATCCACCACCAATTAGGCTCAAAGAAGCCAATTTCCATGTTCACAGAGACCGCATAAGCTATTACCGCAAACAATACACTACCAAAAAGCTCAAATCGGATTCTTAAAATATTAGTTTTCAAACTATCATCGCCCTAGCATTATATCTTTATACTTTCCACTTTTACATTTGGATTTTCCTTTAGCATTTTTAACGCTTGAAACAATTCCTTTTTCGGTAACGGTAGCACACAAATGCCTTTCATCTTCCGTAGGTCCTCTGCTTTTACAATTACGGGATTTTGTGTCCCATGTTTTTTGCAAAATTCTCCAAATTTAATTGTTGCACTTCCAATTTCTTCCGCAAAATAAGTATAAAAATGTATATAAAGAGCATCTATCAACACATTCATTTTTTCTACCATTATAGGGAGATTTACATTTTCATCCATATTCTCGATGTCATTTCTAACTTGATTCCACTTTTCATACTCTAACAAATGTTTTTTCTTGCAAACAATCTGTATACCATTTGCCCCATCCGCTTCCAATCCAGTATATGGAAGAGCATAATGTACTACATAATTTCTAAATCGAGCCCAAAATCGATACTCTATATTGTCATCATAGAAAGACCTTTCTAGTTTTTCTAGTTTGATTTCCATTCCCGGTTTATATTTTTTCAACAGTTTTTCTTCTGTGTAAAGAAATGTTCCTACTGATGCTCCAAAATTAAACGCTAGTTTATTCGATGTTTGAACCAACTTTTCTGTCGGTATATGGTTGAAATAGCATTTTTCTATATTATCTTTTTGCATCCACTCTTTAAAGTCCATTCCATTCTCAATGACAATATCCTTTAGTTCTGTCATTCTATGAAATGCCTTGAAATTTGGATATGATGTCTTCAGCTCATCTAATTCTTCCTGTGATACTTCATGTAACACTTCAATGCCATTATCACTCAATTCAGCCACATATAGTTGTTGCATCTTACACCTCCACTTCCCCATTCATCATTTTCAGCAACAGTCTATTCCGAGCTTCGACAAGCTTTGAATTTGCTTGTAGCTTATTCTTTATTTGCTCCATAAACGGCCTTACAGTCTCTTCAAATCCATAAATCAAAGGGTCTTTTGGAATTTGAATATTGATACTATCAAAGGTTTTGCCAATTATCGTATTAAATACTCCACCATTTGCCATAGTTTGCAGTGCTTTAATTTCATTGTTAAGTGCAAAGAACAAATAATACGGCGCATCATTCTCTTTCATTTTTAGAGCATAGCAAGATTGATTCATCGCCATTGGAACTGCAAGTATGGTCGTTTTTCCTACTGTTCCACGCGCTGTAATGATAACTGTTTTGGGCGGGTATAATCTGCTATTACAATTTTTCAGCCCACCTTCAGTAATATTCATTTGAGTTTTATATGCAAAAAACGCGCCATCGCTATCTTTGGGGGTATAGAACGGTATTCTCCCATTATAGTAGTCTGGAATTGAGGTTTTAGGTGTTCCCCCGCTCATAATATCTACTTTGCTACTGAATGGACAAATATTCCACCCCTCCGGCACACCGTCCACAATTTTTGTGTTTTCATGCCCCGGAAAGTTCAAATCCACAAACCACTCTTTATAAAGCCGTTGGGCTGCTTCTTCCAGCAATTTGATTTGTTTCTGGTTGTTTTCAATCAGGTCATCGTAGACAGAAACAACTTCAACAATTTTATCCTGCACACTTCTCGGCGGGAGCGAAACCTTTATATTTTTGAGTGCTGATATTGTCAATGCCTTCTGTGATGATCCAATCGTAGTATTATAAAGGGTTCCTGTCCCTTCAGAAGATTTTATCCAATAATATAAATATTTAGAATTCAAACCTTCTCTAAAATCTCTAAACCACGTTAAATTTCCATCTTTGAAATAAAAGCAATCCTTCTTTTTTATGATATAAGGAATCCCAATCGTTCCTACCGATGTTAAGAGCATATCGCCCGTCTGCGGAACACCAAATTTTTCTTTTATTTCATTATACTTATCCACTGAAATATAAAGTGGATTTTCTATTATTTTTCCCTCGTCACTTTCAATAATCTCTTTTGATCTATAAAATGGCACTCCATCATCAACATATTCTGAGTAAAAAATGCGCTTACTTGATGTTATTTCACAAACATCTCCCAGTTTCACTTTTTCCCACTTCATACCCCCATCTCCTCCAGATTCTTCGAGATGGTTTCCATCAGGCGGTTGGACTCTGCCTGCAATTCCAGCAGTTCCTTGTGGATTTCTTTCATCCGCTGGGCAAAATCCACGCCGTCATCCTCCACGGGTGCAACGCCCACATAGGCACCGGGCGTCAGGGATGCGCCTTTCTCGTTGAGGATGGTGTCGCGGCTAGCCACCTTGCACAGACCGGGAATGTCCTGATAAACGCCCTCGCCAAACTTTTCGGTGAGCCAGACGGCCTCCTTGGCAACGGTCAGCTTCTCGTTGAGGGCTTCCAGCGCCTTGTCGAACTTTTCCTGCGTGGCCTTGCGCTCTTTACGGGGTGCTGCCTCCACCGCGGCTTTGGCTTCTTCCCGCTTGGCCTGCACGTTTTGTTCCATTGCAGCCTGAATCTCTGCAAAGGGGCGGTCGTCCGCCAGCTCTGCGTGATATTCCGCCAAAAGCCCCTTGTACTTGTCCACCTCGCCACGATAGAGCCAGACAATGGCGTTGAGGTTCTTCAGCTGCCAGTCGCTCCACTCGTTCTGAGTGCGGTCCACCACGGTATAATAGTTGCGGGCGTCGATGAACAATACGGTGTCCAGCAGATGTTCCGGTTTGCCCTTATCCAGAAACCACAGCGAACAGGGCAGGCTCTTGGTGTAGAAGAAGTTGTTGCCCACGCTCATCATCACGTCCACATGGCCGGTCTGGATAAGTTTTTCACGGATGTCCTTGTCTTTACCCTGACTGTCGGTAGCCGAGGACGCCATCACAAAACCCGCACGGCCATGCTCGTTCAGGTAGGAGTAGAAATAGGACACCCACAGATAGTTTGCGTTGCCGATCTCCTTGGCCTTGTTCACGCCGGGCAGGCCAAAGGGCAACCGCCCGGCACTCTGCGCCGACTCCGACTTGACCTTATCCACGTTAAACGGCGGATTTGCCATCACATAGTCGCAGCAGCCGTTCAGGTTGTGGGCATCGTGATAGAAGGTATTGGCTTCATCGCCGGACTTGATCACGCCGGTCAGGCCATGCACAGCCATATTCATCAGGCAGAGCTTTGCGTTGTACTCCACCTTTTCCTGTCCGTAGAACGTCATGGTGTTGTTGGCGATCATGCCCGCATGGTTTACAAAGTCGCCGGTCTGCACAAACATACCGCCGCTGCCGCAAGCCGGGTCCAACAGAACGCCGTGGGCAGGCTCCAGCACATTGACGATCATCTTCACCAGCGATTTCGGCGTAAAGAACACGCCGTCATCCTGTGCCACGTTCTTGGCAAACTTATTCAAAAAGTACTCGTAGATACGGCCGATCACATCGCCGCCCACATCGTCCAACGCATCATTGTTGAAGATGCGCAGCAGTTCCCCCAGCAGTTCATCTGAGAAGATGGTGTAGTCCTTCGGCAGAACGCCCTGCAGCTGCTCGCTCTGCTGCTCCACCAGTTCCATGGCGTTGTTCACCACTTCGCCCAGACTGTTCAGAGGATTGCCCTCGATGCCGGTCAGCCCCTGCTCCGGGATGTTGGCGGGCAAATTGACTAAGTAATTGTACTGCGCCTCCTTGGGCAGAAACAGTGCACTTTTCTCGGCAAAGTCGCTTTGCTCCACCGGCAGCACCCGACCGCCGCGCACGGGACGGTCTTTCAGGATCTCCTGCTCCACCAGTTTGAAGCGGCTGTACGCATACCGCAGAAAAATCAGTCCCAGTACCGGCATACAGTATTGGTTCGAGGTGAGTTTAGAGCCTGCACGCAGCAGATCTGCCGACTCCCACAGGTCAGCTTCCAGTTTTTTGACGTTCACATTATTTGCCACGAGGGGGTTCCTCCTGTTGTTTGGATTTTCATTTTCTATTGTATCACATTTTTCTGCAATGTTCATCTTTAATCATTGCTATTTTCTTTTTTGACTGGAAAAAGTTGTTTACCAATGGCTGACAATGTGTTAGAGCCATAAACTTTCTCATTTGGAGACGCCAAGTCTGCATCCAACGGATGCAGTTCAAGGGTTTGGGATTTCCCAACAAGCATTTTGCAGAGCAAAATTCGCGTTTGCGGAGCGCAGCGCAGCAATGAAAGCCCCAGTGGGGCTTTTAAGCGACAGAACGGTCTGCGACAGCAGATGGAGGGGCCTCGCCCCGACAAGTTCGCAGATGTATATACGTCTGCATTGCTTGCGGATGCTATAAAACCTCTCAACGTGCTTTCCAAAATTGAAAATCATTTTGCAATCAGGACCGTCCGTTTTCAAGTTCAACTTGAAGCGGACGGTTATTTTTTTGCTCAGGAGGTTTTTGCGTTTGCATCCACAGCAAGCAGGTATTCAGCACAAGAATACGCTAGTTCCGCACCTTAACGGACGCTGAATAAGCAAATTTCTTGGAGAAAAATTCGTTTCGGAAAAATCAGCGTTGATTCATCCAATATCACATCAAACCGGACCTATTACTTCCGGTTTTGAATATAAAAAGCGGAACTAATAGGTCCTAAAAATTCTTTTGAAAGTGTGATAAGCTACCAGCAAGACACCAATTGAACCTTGAAAACCGAATGACCGTCTGCATGGAATACCCGGCGATGATCTCGCAAGAGCGAGCCGGAAAACGCCGCTGGAAAGGGGCAGGAACACCATGCAGAGAGAACGGCGTAAGAACAATGATATCCCATTTCATTTCAGAAAGGATGGTTTGCCTATGACAAAACTGAGCCAGCTTAAAATCGATCCGGGGTTCCAGAATCAAATCAACCCTCCGTCGTTTGAGGAAACTCACCAACTGGAAATGAACATCCTAAAAGAAGAACGTGTACTGAATCCGATCATCACGTGGAACGGCTACATTGTTGACGGACACACGCGCTATCAAGTCCTTCGGAAATATCCGTTCATTCCATTTGAAGTCATCGAAAAAG